>Ga0105047_10004558_pt1 | contig 24063 bp, 22 predicted proteins | sample MAT04_FD_78384 | JGI IMG/M metagenome (GOLD analysis project Ga0105047, IMG submission 78384) | Freshwater microbial communities from Lake Fryxell liftoff mats and glacier meltwater in Antarctica - MAT-04 (megahit assembly) | ecosystem: Environmental > Aquatic > Freshwater > Ice > Liftoff... | reverse complement strand
TCGGGGATGCCCGCCTTGGTCTGGCGGTGCAAACGGAGCCGCAGCGCTGGCCCTTCGGGCAGCGGCTGCGGTGGTCCTTCGGGCTGCAGGGGGAGGGGCCGGGAGGGCTAGGGAGCGTCGGGTTGTGCGTGACGCAGTGCGGGTTCGGGGATGCCCGCCTTGGTCTGGCGGTGCAAACGGAGCCGAAGCGCTGGCCCTGCGGGCATCGGCTGCGGTGGCCCTTGGGGCAGCGGCAGCGGTGGCCCTTGGGGCGGCGGCTGAGGTAGCCCTTCGGGCAGCGGCTGCGGTGGCCCTTCGGGCGGCGGGGGGGGGGGAGCTTGCTCGACCAACGCGGACCTCGTGGTGCCGCGACGGAAGTGCACGTCAACGTCGGGTGGTGCGCGGCGCGGGATCGGTTCGGGGCCGCCTGTGTTGGTTTGACAGCGCAGGCAGAGCCGCAGCGCTGGCCCTGCGGGCAGCGGCTGCGGTGGCCCTTTGGGCCGAAGGGGGGATGGCCGGGCCGGTGCATCCACCGGCCCGCGTGGTGTCGATCAACTTGTGCACTGACCAGTTGGCGATGCTGCTGAGCGATCCCGGCCAGTTGATCAGCGTCACGCATCTGGCCTTGGATCCGCTGGTCTCGTCGATGGCGGCCGAGGCGTCGGCCTATCCGGTCAACCGAGGGCAGGCTGAGCAGGTGTTTCTGTTGCAGCCCGATCTGGTGCTTGCGGGCACTTACACGGCCACCGCAACGGTTGATCTGCTGCGCAGCCTGGGGGTCGATGTGGTGCAGGTGCCGCCCGTCACCTCGCTGGCCGAAGCGGCAGCGCAGATCCGCCTCATCGGGGCGGCGCTTGGCCATCGGGCGCGCGGCGAGGCCATGGCGCGGGCGTTTGAGGGGGAGGTGGTGGCGCTGACCCGACGGGGGCCGCGGGTGACGGCCGCGTTCCATTATCCCAACGGTTATACCACGGGCAAGGGCACGCTGGCCGACGATGTGCTTGGTCGGACCGGGTTTTCCAACCTGGGGGCCGAGGCCGGCGTCACCGGCGGCGGCATTCTGCCGCTGGAGCGGCTGGTCATGGCCAATCCGGCAGTGATCGTCAGTTCGACGCTGTATCCCGGTGCATCGCGGTCGGAAGAGGTGCTGGGCCATCCGGCGCTGCGGGCGCTGAAAGCTGCGCGCGGCGTGGCATCGGATGCCGATTGGGTCTGCGGGACACCCCACATCCTGCGCGTCTTGCGCCGGATGACCGCGTTGCGCGACACGTTCGCGGCTGTGCCGTGATGGCGGGTTTGCGGGTGTCGGTCTCGCTTCCCCGGTTGGTGCCCGGTCTGCTGGGCGCGCTGTTGGGCGGGTTGGTGGCCGCGCTGTTTGTGGCCTCGCTGCTGATCGGGCCGGCGGGCCTTGGACTGAGAGAGAGCCTGGCCGCACTCGTGACCGGTCGGGGCGAGGCCGTGGTGCTGGTGATGCGGGAGATCCGGTTGCCGCGGGCGCTGCTGGGGCTGCTGGTCGGGGCGGTGCTGGGGCTGTCGGGGGCGGCGATGCAGGGGTATCTGCGCAATCCATTGGCCGAGCCCGGGCTGATCGGCGTGTCGGCCACCGCGGCCCTCGGTGCGGTTCTGGCCCTGCAGACCGGACTGGCGGCGCTGTTCGTCGGGGCCTTGCCGCTGATGGCATTGGCCGGGGCGGGGGTGTCGGTGCTGCTGATCCTGGCGCTCGCCGGGCCGCGCGGCGGGGCGCTGGCGCTTATTCTTGCGGGGATTGCCGTGTCGGCGCTGGCGGGGGCTGCAACCTCGCTGGTCCTGAACCTGTCGCCGAACCCGTTTGCTGCGATGGAGATCGTCTATTGGATGATGGGCTCGCTGGCGGACCGGTCGATGGCCCATGTCTGGCTGGCGGCTCCGCTGATGGTGGCGGGGATGGCGCTGCTGTTGAGCCTCGGGCAGGGGCTGGACGCGCTGACGTTGGGCGAGGATGCGGCGCAGGCGATGGGCGTGCGTCTGGTGCGGCTGCGCTGGACGCTGATCTGCGGCACGGCTCTGGCCGTCGGGGCGGCAGTCGCGGTTGCGGGGGCGGTCGGATTTGTCGGGCTGGTCGTGCCGCACCTGATGCGCCCGCTGGTGGGGGGGATGCCGTCACGGCTGTTGCCGGCGGCGGCGTTGGGCGGGGCTGCGATGGTGCTTGGCGCCGATGTGGCGGTGCGGCTGGTGGCCCCCGATCAGGATCTGAAGCTTGGGGTGCTGACCGCGCTGATCGGGGCGCCGTTCTTTCTGCATCTGATCTGGCAGATGCGCCGGGTGGAGGCATGATCCTGCTGCGGCTGACCGATCTGCGGGTTCGGCGCGGACACTGCCCGGTGGTGGACGGGGTGAACCTGACGGTCGATGCGGGCGAGTTCATCGGGCTGATCGGGCCGAACGGTGCGGGCAAGACCACGCTTCTGCGGGCGGCACTCGGGCTGTTGCCGTTCGAGGGCGTCAGCACATTGGCCGCGCTGCCGGTGGCCGAACGGTCGCGCGCCGCGACCTTTCTGCCGCAGGGGCGCGACATTGCCTGGCCGGTGAGCGTGGGCGACCTTGTGGCCCTCGGGCGTGCCCCGCATCAGCCCGGTCGTCTGACCGCGGCGGACCGTGCGATCATCGACCGGGCGCTGATGCTGATGGGCTTGGGCGGGTTTCGCGAGCGCAAGGCGACGGCGCTGTCGGGGGGGGAACAGGCGCGGGTGCTGATCGCCCGGGCGCTGGCGCAAGACACCCCTCTGTTGCTGGCTGACGAGCCTGTTGCGGGGCTGGACCCCGAGGCGCAACTGCGCTGCATGCAGGTGTTTGCGGGGCTCGCCGCCGGGGGCCGGGGCGTGGTTGCGGCCATTCACGATCTGGGCCTTGCGGCGCGGTTTTGCACGCGGCTGGTGCTGCTGGATCAGGGGCGGCTGGTGGACACCGGCCCGCCCCGCACCGTGCTGAGCAAAGCGAACCTCGCGCGGGTATTCCACGTGCAGGGATTTCACGCCGAAACCCCGGACGGGCCGGTGTTCCAGCCGACCGGAGTGTTGCGCTAGGGCGCAGCGCCTGAACCCCGGGGCCAGAGCGAGGGCGCTGGGCCTTCGGCCCTAGCGCGCCGCTGCCCGCGGCGGCACCGCTGTCAGATGTGGCCGCAACGCTGCTGTCAGCCGGTCGGGGCTCAACGGTTTGGCCACATACCCATCCATTCCGCAGGCGAGGTAATACGTCCGGTGCGCCTCGGTCGCGTCCGCGGTCATCGCGATGACCGGAACCGCCTGCACCGCCCCTCCCATCGTCCGCAAGCGGCGCAGGGTTTCGACCCCGTCGATGCCGGGCATGTTCATGTCCAGCAGGATCGCACAGGGCACCCGGCGCGCGGCCATGGCCAGGGCGGCCTCGCCGCTGTCCGCCTCGGTCACCGTGGCCCCCAGCAGCCGCAGATAGGTCGCGGCGACCAGCCGGTTGGTGGCGATGTCGTCCACCACCAGCACGTGCCGCCCGGCAAGGTTCAAGGGTGCCGCAGGCGGCTCGGGCGCAAGGTCGGCCAGCGCAGCCGGACCGAATGTCAAGGTCAGGCGAAACCGGGCACCGCGGGGTGAGGGCACCACGGTCAGGTCGCCGCCCATCCGCCGGGCGAGCGTTCGGCTGATCGTCAACCCCAGACCGGCGCCGGCCTGCGGCCCCGGCCCGCGCTGGAACGGCTCGAAGATCGTGGCCTTCAGGGCGTCCGGAATACCCGGGCCGGTGTCGGCCACCTCGATGCACAGCATCCCCGGCAGCGTGGCCGAGGCCATGACGCGGATGCTGCCCTTGACGGTATGCTTGAGGGCGTTCGACAGCACGTTCGACAGGCACTGCCGCAACCGTTGCCCATCCAGCAGCACCGCCGCTGGCAGGCTGGCGTCAAACGACAGGCGCAGGTCGATCCCGGCAGCCTCGGCCTGCGGGCGAAACAGCGCCACGGTCGCCGTGATCGCGGCGCTTGGCGAAATCGGGGCCGGCCGGATCGGCAAACGGCCTTCCTGCACCGCCGCCATGTCCAGAATATCGTCCAGCAACACCCCGAGCCCGCTGGCAGACTCGACCAGCAGTTGCATCCGCTCGCGCGTCAACGGGTCCCGGTCGCGGGCCAGTTCGGCATGGCCCAGACCGACAATCGCGTTCAGCGGGGTGCGCAATTCGTGGCTCATCTGCGCCAGAAACCGGGTTTTGGCGGCATTCGCCTCCAACGCCTCGGCCCAGCCGGCCGACGTCTCGCGGTGCAGCCGGTGGTTCGAGACCAGCACCGAGATGAAGTAGCCCAACGTGATCAACGCGCAGAAGGTGGTCACCGCCAGGGTCGTCCAGTCCGATTGTGCCACCCAGTAAAGGGTGTTCGAGGTCAGCACCGTGACCCAGATCGCCGCGGCCGCACTCAGCCCCGTTGGCAGATGGATCGCGCGCACCGTGGCCACATGCATCATCGTGGTGACCGCCAACCCGACGGCAAGGGCCTTTACATAGGGATCCTGCATGTGCCACATCACACCGGCCGACAGCACGAAACACGCCTCGAGCAGGAACGTGCAGGCCAGCATCGCCCGATAGCGGCGCCCGCGTGCCACAAGCGGCTCGATGTCGCGGGTCAGGGCATAGACCGCTGCCTCGGCCAGGAAGTTGCCCGCAGCCAACGGCACCACGAGCCAGAGCGGCAGGAAGAACGCGGTCACGCCATAGCCCAGACCGGTCGCGATGAACCGGGCCAGCGCTTCGCCGTCCAGAATGGCGCGCTGTCGCAGAAACTCGTTGCGCTGGGTCGTTTCGAGCGTGGGCGTCAGAACCTGGTCGGGATGCATGCGGGGCTTTCGGGGCGCAGACCGGCGAGCCGAAGGCCGGTCCGGTGGCCAGTGCGGTGGCCGCTCCGGTGGCCACTCCGCCGCCCGCCCCGATGTTGACCTGAAGTCCCCACCGGTCAAGCCTGATCGCAGCGATCAGTCCCCCAAACCGCCCTCGACGTCGATTTCCTGCCGAAAGGTGCCGTCGCGGCCAAAGATCAGCAGCCGGTCATCCGTGGTCACCACCACGAACCAGCCGTCGCCGGCGGTGACCGCTGCCGCGCGGGTGCCCTGCGGCAACACCAGCGTGTCGGGCAACCCCGGGCCCGGGGTCGCCATCTGGGGCAGGCGGGTGACAAGCAGCCCGACCACGGTTATGACACCGCCAATCAGGGTGAGGGTCAGCACGATCACCAGCCCCTTCAGCCATTTCAGGCCCGGCGGCAGCGCCAGATCAACCGGAGCGTCGTCCATGTCCCATCCTTCGCCTGTGCCAGCCACCCTGGCGGAAACCCTGCCCGACACCCGGCCCGACACCCGCCCCGACACCCGGCCCGACACCCGGCCCGACACCCGGCCCGAAACCCGGCCCGAAACCCGGCCCGAAACCCGGCCCGAAACCCTCGCCGTTACCATCGGCGACGCGGCCCCCCTGCGCCTTGATAAGGCGCTGGCGGCCGGGGTGCCAGAGGCGGCGGCGCTGTCGCGGTCACGTCTGATGCGGATGATCGCCGACGGTGCGATCAGCCGGGACGGCGCAGCGATGACCGATCCGAAGGCAAAGGTGACGGCGGGAGAGGTCTATGTGCTGCGGCTCGATCCGGCCGTCGATGTGGCGACCTTGGCCGAGGCCATTGCCTTGTCGGTGGTCTGGGAGGACGGCGATCTGATCGTGATCGACAAACCGGCGGGGATGGTCGTGCATCCCGCGCCCGGCAGCCCGTCCGGCACGCTCGTCAACGCGCTGCTGGCGCACTGCGGCGATACGCTGTCGGGGATCGGCGGCGAACGGCGCCCCGGCATCGTGCACCGGATCGACAAGGACACGACCGGCCTGCTGGTGGTTGCCAAATCCGACCGGGCGCATCACGGGCTGGCTGCGCAGTTCGAGGATCACTCGGTCACCCGGCGCTATCTGGCGGTCGTCCACGGGGTGCCATCAGCCGCAGACCCGCGCCTGCGTGGCACGAGGGGTGTCAGTTTCGAGGCGGCGGGGATCCTAAAGGTCGCCACGCATCTGGCCCGCCACAAGACCGACCGGCAGCGGCAGGCAGTGGTCTGGGGGCAGGGTCGCCACGCCGTCACCCGCGCCCGGGTGGCAGAGGATTTCTCGGGGGCCGCATCCTTGCTGGAATGCTGGCTGGAAACCGGGCGCACGCATCAGATCAGGGTGCATATGGCCTATGCCGGTCACGGGTTGCTGGGTGACGGGGTCTATGGCGGCAAGCGCAAACTGTCGCCCCGGCTGTTCGGCGATGCGGCGGCCGATCTGGCCAACGGCTTTGCCCGGCAGGCCCTGCATGCGGCCAGCCTGGGCTTTGTGCACCCCGTGACCGGCGAGGCGCTGGAGTTCACCGCGCCGCTGCCTGCCGACATGGCCGGGCTGATCGACGGGCTGCGCCGGCCCTTGCAGGTGCCGGACTGAAGCGAGGCGGCCCTGACCGTCCGCATCGTGGCAGGAACCGCGGCTTCAAAGCCGCCGTATCTGCCAACGACACCGCATCGGCGCGGGGCATGATCCGGGATCCGCACCGGCATTCTGGAAAAAGCCCCGGGGCATTCTGGAAAAAGCCCCGGGGCATTCTGGAAAAAGCCCCGGGCATTCTGGAAAAAGCCCCGGGCATTCTGGAAAAAGCCCCGGGCATACTGGAAAAAGTCCCGGGCATTCTGGAAAACGTCTGCGGGATTCTGGAAGAAGTCCCGGCGCGATCGAGCAGCCGGCGAACCGGACCATCGCCCGTCCGCCTGCGCCCGCCCGAGACGCCGTTCGTTGACAACCGCGTGAGGACGGCGAAACATGCGTGTTCCCGGCGGCCGATCCGCGTTCATCTGGTATTAGCGGCGTGATGTCAGATCAGGCTTGCTGCCGGGGGCGCAATCGCACCGGGGTCACACAGGGGGCACTTGATGAGCACCTATACCACTCTTCCCGCACCGAGCCCCGAACAGGGGCTGAACCGCTACATGCAGGAAATCCGCAAGTTTCCCCTGCTGGAGCCCGAAGAAGAATACATGCTGGCCAAACGCTGGGTCGACCACCAGGACACCGCCGCCGCGCACCAGATGGTGACGTCGCACCTGCGTCTGGCTGCCAAGATTGCCATGGGCTATCGCGGCTATGGTTTGCCGCAGGCCGAGGTGATATCAGAGGCGAATGTCGGCCTGATGCAGGCGGTCAAGCGGTTTGACCCGGAAAAAGGTTTCCGGCTGGCTACTTACGCCATGTGGTGGATCCGCGCGTCGATACAGGAGTACATCCTGCGGTCGTGGAGTCTGGTGAAACTGGGCACCACCAGCGCGCAGAAGAAGCTGTTCTTCAACCTGCGCAAGGCGAAAGCCAAGGTTGGTGCGCTGGAAGAGGGTGATCTGCGTCCCGAGAATGTGGCGCGCATCGCCACCGACCTTGGGGTGTCGCAATCCGAAGTGATCGACATGAACCGGCGGTTGTCGGGGTCGGATGCCTCGCTGAACGTCACCGTGGGATCGGATGGCGAAAGCACGACCCAGTGGCAGGACTGGCTGGAAGACGAAGACAGCGATCAGGCCGGCGACTATGCCGAGAAGGATGAATTCGACACCCGCTATGCGCTGTTGCAACAGGCGATGTCCGTGCTGAACGACCGCGAACGCGATGTGCTGGTCAAGCGCCGTCTGGCCGAGGTGCCGGTGACGCTGGAAGAATTGTCGGAAAGCTATGGCGTCAGCCGCGAGCGGATCCGGCAGATCGAAGTGCGCGCCTTCGAAAAGTTGCAGGTCAGGATGCGCGACCTCGCGCGGGTCAAGGGAATGGTCGTGCCTGCCTGATGCTTTTCAAGGCCGCCCCCTTGCGCTAGGGTTGCGCCGAAAGCGCAAGGGGGTTGCCATGGGTGATGCGGTCCGTTGGGGGATTCTGGGGGCCGCGAATTTCGCGCTGCACCACATGGGACCGGCAATTCATGCCGCGCGCGGTGCCGATCTTGTGGCGCTCGCCACGTCCGACCCCGAAAAGGCCAGGCCGTTCAATGCTTTTCGCCCCGGGCTTCAGGTGCATGACAGCTATGACGCCCTGCTGGCCGACCCCGGGATCGACGCGGTCTATGTGCCGCTGCCCAATCACCTGCACGTCGAATGGACACTGAAGGCGCTGGCGGCGGGCAAACATGTGTTGACCGAAAAGCCGATCGCGCTGCACGCCACCGAGATCGACCGGATCATCGCCGCCCGCGATGCCAGCGGGCTGCTCGCGGCCGAGGCTTACATGATCGTGTTTCATCCGCAATGGCAGCGCGCAAGGGAATGGCTCGAGGCGGGCGAGATCGGTACGCTGCGGCATGTCGATGTGGCGTTCTCGTTCTGCCTCACCGACCTGGACAATATCCGCAACCGCCCCGACACCGGCGGCGGATCCTTGCGCGATATCGGGGTCTACACGATGGGCTCGGCGCGGTTCGTCACGGGGGCAGAGCCCACGGAGATGGTGGCACAGATCATCCGCGACAACGGGATCGACAGTTATGCCAACATCTCGGCGGTGATGCAGGGTCCGACGGGGCGCTTCACCTATGGCTCGATGACGTCGATGCGGCTTTACAACCGGCAGGTGGCGACTTTTCAGGGCGACAAGGGGATGATCCGGCTGGAAGGCGGGCCGTTCAACGCCAATGTCAACGATCTGGCCGAGGTCGAGTTGCATCAGGGCGGCAACCGGGTGATCATCGACCGCTTCCCCGCCGCCAACCACTATGTCCTGCAGGTCGAGGCGTTCAGCCATTCGGTGCGCAGCGGGGCACCATACCCCAACCCGCTGGAGTTCGTGCGGGGCACCCAGGCCATGCTGGACATGGCTTACGAGGTGGGGCAGGACATCACCCTGTGAGCCGACCGCGCGTCCTTTTGCACCTTCCCCGGCATCTGGCCGAGGCGGCAAGGCTGCCGCGTTTCTATCAGGTGCTGGCGGCTGGTCTGCGGACCCGGGGCGCGCAGGTCGATGTGGTGCGCCGCGACAAGGACGCGGTTCTGGCGGGGTCAGACGTCCACTTCGTCCACAACGGGGCGGCGCTGGGGCCGGGCGTGCTGAACTGCGCGATTGCCTATCTGAACCCGTATTTCTACGTCGATCCGAAGGGCATCTACTTTGAAAGCAGCCTTGCGGGGGCGGAGTTCGACGGCGTCGCCGCACCCGAGGCGCAGGCAACGTTCGACGCGCTGGTCGCGCAGTACGTGACCCCCCGGACCAGCCGGTACAAGCAGCCCGTCGCAGTGGAGCGGTTCCCGGATGGCGCGATTGCGGTGTTCCTGCAGGACTGGTCCGAACCGGTGGAGCGCGCCCGCCACATGGACGCCCAAGCGATGGTCGAAACCGTCATCAGGGGGGCTGCCGGGCGCCCGGTGATCGTCAAGCCGCATCCGCGCAACCGGGGCGTCGAGACCGTGCTGCTGCTGAACCGTCTGGCGCGGCGCCACCCCGAGGTGATCGTGACGGAGGCCAATCTGCATGACATTCTGGCAGCGGCGGCGGTCTGCGTGTCGATTTCGTCGTCGGTTGCGCTGGAGGCGATGCTGCACCGCAAGCCGGTGGTCCTGTTCGGGCGGTCCGACCTGCATCATTGCGCGGAAACCGTCACGAAGGCCGAGGATTGGCCTGCGGCCCTCAACCGGGCGCTGAGCGTCGATTGGCCCTTTGCGGCCTTTGTGGACTGGTTTGCGCGCCAGAACCTGCGGACCGGACCTGCGATGATCGGCCCGGTACTGGAGCGTATGCGCCGGGCCGGGGGGGATATGGCTGCGCTTGGGGTGGCAGAGGTGTAAGGCCGGCGCAAGGTTTCGGCCCGCCTTACCCGCGGCAAGGAACCCAGGTGAGCGGTGACAAAAGGTCTGTTTCTTGCGGTTCTTGAAAGTTGTTTTTTTCAGGTTGTTGCAGTAGGGCGGTTTCAGCAGGATTGACTTTTTTCAGGGGTTTGGGACAGGAAATTGGCCTGTGGAAACTTTTCTGCCAAGAAAATATGTAAGGAAATCAATGATGGCGTGTCATGCGGTGTGCGCACTTTCGCGCACACCGCACACCGAATACCGCACACCCGAAAGACAGCTGTTTCCCGGCAGGGTCGTCTGCCCTCGACAGGCGATCTCTGCGGTCAGAAAGGTCCCGGCGACCCATGCCGACTTCTCCTTGATTGTTGCGGAGAAGGTTCGTCTTTTCGATGAAGACGAGCATGGCGCAGGGCGTCCCTGATCGGGTCGTGCAGGATACGTGACGGCCCCTGCTGGCCGAAGCCCCCGGTTGCCGTTTTCCATGGGGGCAATCGGGGGTGCCGGACGTCGCCCGTTTTTCCCCCGGCCCGAAGGTACCCCGGATGACAGCCTTTGCCCGGCCTTTCCCCAAGGCCCCCGCCCAGGTGCAACATTTCGCGGACGTGCCGGGCTACGGGTTGGCGCTGACCTTCCTTCCGACCTTCAGGGGACGCGATCCTTACCGTGCCAAAGACCCGAAGGGCTGTGGCAAGGTCGAGGCGCGGGTTTGCGTCGATCTTGCTACGGCCCATGCCGCCCGCGCCGCGACCGACCGCCGGCTGCGAAAGCGTATCCCGCTTGAAAAGCCCCGGACAGCCGCGATGCTCGCGTGGCAAGGCCACTCCACCGCCGAAATCGCCCGTCGCCTTCATGCGAGCGACGTGGCCGTGCGGGGCTGGTTGCACAAACAGCAGGTCGGGTCGTGAGCGATGCCTGATCCTCTCGACAGCCCCGACACCGCCGCCCTTCTTCAGGCGACAATCACCGCCTTGCAGGATGCCCGCGCGCAAACCGACCGCCGTTGAACGCTGACGACGCGATGGCCGAACACCGCCGCAATTGCCGCAGCGGAACCCGGTCCACGAGTCACGATGACCCCGAATTGCGCGCCTTCATCCTCGCCCGCCTCGACACCATGACCTTCAAGGAACTCGCCCTCGCTTTGGCCGAGACCTTCCCGCCCGAATGCCGGCCGAACGGCTGCGGGCCAACCGCGAGACATCGGCTGATCCCGTGATTCCCGCAATATTTTCAAGCCCCTTGAGACACCCTGCAAACCTTGTCACAACTTACGGGGGGTTTCACACCCCCCGCACCCCCCGTGGGATATTTGCGCCAAGCTGAAAGGGGCCGGGGTGACGGGAACCGGGGTGGTCTAGTCGTCCATCGCCTCAAGCTCGTCGATGAAGCCTGCGATCATCGAGAGGCCCTTGTCCCAGAATTTCGGGTCTGAGGCGTCAAGGCCGAACGGAGCGAGCAGCTCCTTGTGGTGCTTGGAGCCGCCGGCCTTGAGCATCTCGAAATACTTTTCCTGAAACTCCGGCAAGCCACTCTCGTAGGCGGCGTAAAGCGCGTTCACCAGGCCGTCGCCGAACGCATAGGCATAGACGTAGAACGGCGAATGCACGAAATGCGGAATATAGGCCCAGAACGTCTCGTAGCCGTCCATGAAGTCGAACGCGTCGCCAAGGGATTGCGCCTGAATGCTCATCCACAGCGCGTTGATGTCGCCGGGGGTCAACTCGCCTTCGGCCCGGGCGGCGTGGAGTTTGCATTCGAAATCGTAGAACGCGATCTGGCGGACGACGGTGTTGATCATGTCCTCGACCTTGCCGGCCAGCAGGGTCTTGCGCTCGGCCGGGGTCGTGGCGGCGTCGAGGAGGGCGCGGAAGGTCAGCATCTCGCCGAAAACGCTGGCGGTTTCTGCGAGGGTCAGCGGGGTGGCAGACAGGAGTTCGCCCTGACCGGCCGCCAGCACCTGATGCACCCCGTGGCCCAGTTCATGCGCCAGCGTCATCACGTCACGCGGTTTGCCGAGATAGTTCAGCATCACGTAAGGGTGGACCGTGGAGACGGTCGGGTGCGCGAAAGCCCCCGGGGCCTTGCCGGGCTTGGCCGCGGCGTCGATCCAGCCTTTGGCGAAGAAGGGCTCCGAGAGCGCGGCCATTCGCGGATCGAACCCCGCATAGGCGTTCTGGACGGTGTCTCTTGCAGTTGCCCAGTCGACCAGCTTCGGCGTTTCGACCGGCAGGGGTGCGTTGCGGTCCCAGACCTGCAACTTGTCCAGTCCCATCCAGCGCGCTTTGAGCCGGTAGTAGCGGTGGCTCAGCCTGGGATAAGCCGCCACCACGGCGTTGCGCAGCGCTTCGACCACGTCGGGTTCGACATGATTGGACAGGTGACGGCCGTGTTGCGGTGTGGGCATGCGGCGCCAGCGGTCGTGGATCTCCTTTTCCTTGGCGAGGGTGTTGTGGATGCGGGAAAATAGCTTGATGTTCCTGTCGAACACCGCGGCCAGGGCAAAGGCGGCCGCCTTGCGTTGGCGGCGGTCGGGGTCGGTCAGCAGGTTCAGGGTGGCTTCGAGGTTCAGGTCGTCATCGCCCACCCGGAACATCAGCCCCGCCATGGTTTCATCGAACAGCCGGTTCCAGGCGGCGGCCCCGACCACCGATTCGTCGTGCAGGAACTTTTCCAGCTCGTCGGACAGCTGGTGCGGGCGCATCGCGCGCATCCGGGCGAACACCGGGGCATAGCGGGCGAGATCGGGGTTGCTGTCGAGCAGGCCCGACAGATGCGCGTCGTCCAGCCGGTTGAACTCGAGGCTGAAGAACACCAGCGCCGTGGTGAAGTCGGTGATGCGGTCCTGCGCGTCGGCCAGAAACTTGGCGCGGTCGCTGTCGAGCGTGTTCTGATAATGGCGCAGGCCCGCGTAGGACATGATGCGCCCGGCGATGGTGTCGATCCGCTCGTAGTCCTGCACGCACACGAGCAGGCCTGCGGCATCAAGGCCGGCCAGTTGGCCTGCATACCTCGCGGCGAACCCGGCGCAGGTCTGTTTCAGCCAGTCCATGTCGCGGATCAGTTCGGGGGCGTCGGGGCCGGGGTAAAGGTCGCTCAGGTCCCATTCCGGCAGGTCGCCAAGGCTGGCGGACCCGGTGAAGGTGTCAAAGGCGGGGCGTGGCAGGGGCAGGGGCATCCGGAGACCTTTCATTGACCGGCCTCATCTAGGGCGCAAGCGGGGGGGGCTTCAAGGCGCGTTCGGCAAAAGGCCGGTCAGGGCGGCAAGGGGGGCCGCGTCCGAGACCGCTCGGTCGGGATGCCAGGCCACGACTTGCGGTCGGGTCAGGGCGATGCCGCTGGCCCGGCGGCGGTTGGGCATGACAGCCTCGAAGGCGAGCGTGACCAACTGGGTGGCCGGCACCCGGTGCAACGGGCCGAACCGCCCGGTGGATGCGGCGCGGACCCAGGCGAGCAGGCTTTGGGTTTCGGCGGCAGGCAGGGCGGTGCGGGCGCGGGCGATCGGCACCAGCCCGTTGCCCGAGGCCAGAGCGAGGGTCAGTTCGGGTCCGCCGGCCCCCGGGGGGACTGTCGCCTCGGCATAGATCATCACTGCCAGGATGCTGTGCAATATCTGTGCAGGCAAGGCTTGCCCGGCGGCGAGGCGGTGCGCGCGAAGCAACGTGTCGGGGTCGACCGCCAGCCGCAGCGTGCCGGTGACAAGGCGGATCAGCGCGGCGCGTTCCGGGGGGGGCATCGCCGCACTCAGCGCCAACAGTTCTGCGCGCGCCAGCGGGCCGGGGGGCAGGGACGCGAGCGAGGCCAGAACCTGTGCGAGGTCCGGCAAGCGGGCAAGGGGCGGCGGCGGCGGCAGGCACAGCGCCAGCGCCTCGGCCAGATCGCCGGTCGCGCTGCGGGCGGCGTCGATCAGCCAGGGCGGCAGGCCGGTGTCGTCTTCGACCCAGGTGCGGTAGACGGCGAGGCTGATCATCCGGCGTGGCGGGTCGGTCAGCAGGCGGTGCGCCGCGGGGTCTGGGGCATCGCGCAGGAAACCCGCCACTGCGCGGGCCTTGTCGTTCCCTGGCTGGTTCAATTCGGCCAGCAGGCGGGCGAGGCGGATCACCGGGGCGCCCGGTCGCAGGCCGGGACTGTTGCTGGTTCGGTTGTCACGGCACCACACCCGCCGCGTAGCCCTGACTGTCCAGCCAGCGGCAGAACGGCGCGGTATAGCCGTGCGTGGCAAAGATCCGGGTCGCGCCGGTCGCCCGGATCGCCGCATTCAGCCCCGGCCAATCGGCATGATCGGACAGCGCAAACCCGCGGTCGACGCCCCGTCTGCGGGCCGCCAGTGTCATCCAGCCCGAGGCAAAGCCAGTCGCATGCGGGGCAAATCGGTCGGCCCAACCCGAGGCTAGGGCATTGGGCGGGGCTATTACCAGCGCGCCCGGGTGGGTCTGCGGCGTCATCCCGGGTGTCACGCGAAGGGTCTGGGGCAGGGGATAGCCTTGCGACACAAGGATGTCTGTCACATCTGCCACGGCAGGATGGGTCAGGATCGGTCCGTATGGCAGGCCCGCGATCAGCCGCTGCGCCTTGCCGAACGAATAGGCGGCCAGGATCGACGTGACCCCTTTTGCGGCATTGCCTGCCCACCAGTCGGCAATTGCGGCCATCGTCACCGGTTGCGGCTCCCACCGGTAGATCGGCAGGCCGAAGGTGCATTCGGTCACGAAGGCATGGCAGGGCACCGGGGCGAACGCCTCGGCCAGACCGTCATCCTCGGTCTTGTAGTCGCCCGACACCACCCAGACCTCGCCGGCCCGCGCCACGCGGATCTGGGCCGAGCCGGGCACATGGCCTGCGGGATGGAAGCTGACCTCGACACCGCCGACCAGGCGTGTCTCGCCGTAGCCGATGGCTTCGGCAGCGATCCGCCCCAGACGGTGGCGGATGACCGGCAAGGCGGCTTTGGTGCACAGATAGGCCGCATGCCCGCGCCGGGCGTGGTCGGAATGGCCATGGGTGATCAGCGCGCGCTGGACCGGCGCGGATGGATCGATGTGGAAGTCCCCGGCTGGGCAAAAGATCCCTGCCGGGGTGAAGGTCAAAAGGGGCGCGTCTCGCATGGCGTCAGTCTAGCGCAGGCGGCCCCTCGGCGACAGTCCGACCCGATCAGCCCGGCCCGATCAGCCCGGCCCGATCAGCCCGACCCGATCAGCCCGACCCGATCAGCCCGGCCCGATCAGCCCGGCCGTGTCGCGCAAAATCGGGGCAAACGCAGTCCGTGACGGCAAAATCCGCAAACGCACTCTTCCAACGCGGCGGGTCGGCTGCTTTAGTGGTGCGGACCCTCGCAGACCCGGACGATGCGCGAATGACCCCTCATTTCAACGAAATGTATCAGGACGGAGAGGTCCGCGTGCCCTATGCCCGGCTGGAAGACTGGATGCGCGCGATGCCGGCCGAGTTGCGCAGCCTGAAACAGGCCGAGGCCGAGGCGTTGTTTCGCCGAATCGGCATCACCTTTGCGGTTTATGGCGAGGGCGGCGACCCCGACCGGCTGATCCCGTTCGACATGTTCCCGCGGGTGTTTACCGGGGTCGAATGGGCGCGGCTGGAGCGCGGGATCAAGCAGCGGGCCCGGGCGCTGAACGCCTTTCTGGTCGATGTCTATGGCCGGGGCGAAATCGTTAGGGCGGGCCGGATACCGCCTCGGCTGGTGTATCAGAACGACGCCTATGAAAAGGCGGTGGTGGGCTTTGTGCCGCCCAAGGGGGTCTACAGCCACATCGTGGGTATCGACCTCGTCCGCACCGGGCCGGAAGATTTCTTTGTGCTCGAGGACAACTGCCGCACGCCGTCGGGGGTGTCCTACATGCTGGAAAACCGTGAGATCATGATGCGGATGTTCCCCGACCTGTTCCGCGAGAACCGGATCGAACCGGTGGACAGCTATCCCGAAAAGCTGCGCCGCACCCTTGCGTCGCTGGCACCCCTGAAGTGCCGGCACGACCCGGTGGTGGTGATCCTGACGCCGGGGCATTTCAACAGCGCCTATTACGAGCATTCGTTCCTTGCAGACCTGATGGGCGTCGAACTGGTCGAAGGGCAGGATCTGTTCGTCGAAGGCGAATATGTCTACATGCGCACCACCGAAGGGCCCAAGCGCGTCGATGTGATCTACCGCAGGATCGACGACGCCTTCATCGACCCGTTGTGTTTCCGGCCGGATTCGATGCTGGGCATTCCGGGGCTGATGGATGTCTACCGGTCCGGCGGGGTGTCGATCTGCTCGGCTCCGGGCACCGGGGTGGCCGACGACAAGGCGGTTTACACTTATGTGCCCGAGATGATCCGGTTCTACCTCGGCGAAGAGCCGATGCTGAAAAACGTGCCTACCTGGAAATGCGCCGAAACCGACGATCTGGCCTATGTGCTTGATAAACTGGGCGATCTGGTGGTGAAAGAGGTGCATGGCTCGGGCGGTTATGGCATGTTGATCGGCCCGACCTCCAGCAAGGCCGAGGTCGAGGCGTTTCGCCACCGGATCGTTGCCGACCCCGGCAAGTACATCGCGCAGCCTACTTTGGCCCTGTCGACCACGCCCACCTTTGTCGAGGCCGGGATTGCCCCCCGCCATGTCGATCTGCGGCCCTATTGTCTGGTGGGCGAGCGGATCGAACTGGTGCCGGGGGGGCTGACCCGGGTGGCGCTGAAGGAAGGCTCGCTGGTGGTCAACTCGTCGCAGGGCGGCGGGGTGAAAGACACCTGGGTTCTGGCGGAGTGAGGACATGCTGAGCCGCACCGCTGCCAACCTCTACTGGATCGCCCGGTACATGGAGCGGGCCGAAACGGCGGCCCGCCTGCTGGAAGTGGGTGCGCGGATCTCGCTGCTGCCGACGGCGCACGGTTATCGCAACGAATGGGACAGCTTGCTGCGCTCGGCCGGATCGTCGATCGGATTTGCGGCAAAATACGGCGACCCGGTGCAGCGCAACATCGAAAGCTGGCTGTTCTTTGACCGCGACAACCCGTCATCGGTGGCGGCCTGCATCACGGCGGCGCGCGAAAACGGGCGGATCGTGCGGACGGCGCTGACCAGTCAGGTGTGGGACGCGCTGAACGGCGCGTTTCAGGAACTGCGCGACATCGAACGCAAGGCCCGGTCGGAACTGGACCTCAGCCGCCTGACGGACTGGACCATGCGGCACTGCGCGATGATGCGCGGGTCAATCGACGCGACGCTGCTGCGCAACGACGGCTACAACTTTCTCAACCTCGGCTATTATCTTGAACGCGGCGACAGCACGGCGCGGCTGATGGATGTGAAATACTATGTTCTGCTGCCCAAGGTCGAATTCGTCGGCACCGGATTTGACAATTATCAGTGGACGACACTGTTGCGTGCGCTGTCGTCGCACCGGGCGTTTCACTGGGCTTACGGCGGCGAAGTGACGGCGGGCAAGATCGCGCATTTCCTGATTCTGAACCCGCAAAGCCCGCGGGCGCTGATCACCTGTCTGGCGGGTATGAACAACCACCTCGGTCGGCTGGCCAAGCTGTACGGCACGCCGACCGAGGTTCAGGCCCGGGTGGCGGCCCTGCATGCCGAGGTCGACGGGTTGAGCGTCGACCGGATTTTCGAGGAAGGCCTGCATGAATTCCTGTCGCGGTTCATCGTCGAATCGTCAGACATCGCGGCGATGGTGCATGACACCTATCTGAGCGGGGATCTGCGCTGATGCTGCTGCTGGTCGATCATGTCACGCGCTATACCTATGATCGCCCGGTGCGCGGACTGGTGCAGAGCCACCGGCTGACGCCGTCGCGCTTTGACGGGCAGAAGGCGCTGGACTGGCAGGTCAATGTCACCGATGGCACAGCGGGGGGCAGCTTTCGCGACGGGGCGGGGGATCTGGTGCAGGGCTGGACGGTGCGCGGTCCGGTTTCGGCGATCGAGGTGCGGGTGACTGGCCGGGTCGAGACCACCGATCTGGTCGGCGTGCTGCGCGGGCACCGCGAGTTGGTGATGCCCGCCTGCTATCTGAACGATACCCCCGCGACCCGGGCCGATGGCGCGATCATCGCGCTGGCCGCCGTAGCCGAGGGTGCCGACAATCCCCTGTCGGCCGCGCATGCCTTGTCGGATGCGGTAGCCGAGGCGATTGCGTATCGCCCCGGAGCGACCGGGGCCCGCACGACGGCGGCCGAAGCGCTCGCACAAGCCGAAGGGGTCTGTCAGGACCATGCGCATGTGCTGATCGCCGCTGCCCGCCATGCGGGTCTGCCGGCACGCTATGTCTCGGGCTATCTGCTGGTCCTGGACGACGCCGCAGAGGCGGCGCATGCCTGGGCGGAGGTGCATGTCAAGGGTCTGGGGTGGGTCGGCTTTGATCCGGCCAACCTGTGTTGCCCGGATGACCGCTATATCCGGTTGGGATCCGGCCTTGATGCACAGGATGCAGCCCCGATTCGCGGGGTTTCGCGCGGTCCGGGGCGGGAATCGCTGGATGTGACGGTTGCGGTCGTGGCCGACCAGCAATAGGGTGATGGCCATCGGGGTGACCGCGCACCCTGCGGAGATGCCCATGACCTATTGCGTCGGCCTTCTGCTGAATGAAGGCATGGTTCTGCTGTCCGATACCCGCACCAACGCCGGGCTCGACAACATTGCGACCTACCGCAAGATGTTCTTCTTCGAGGATCCCGGAGAGCGGGTGATCGTGATCATGACGGCGGGCTCGCTGTCGGTCAGCCAGACCACGCTGGCGCGGCTGCGCGAAGCGGCGGACGACAAGGACAGCACCGAAGCGACGTCGATCCTGAAAGCGCCGACCATGCTGAAGGTGGCAGCCCTTGCCGGCGACATGCTGTGCAGGGTGCGGGTCGAGATCGACGAAAAGCTGGCGACGATGAACCAGGGCGCCTCGGCCAGCATGATTGTGGCGGGCCAGCGCAGGGGCGGCGAAATGCGGCTGTTCCTGATCTATCCCGAGGGCAATTTCATCGAGGCGACCGAGGACACCCCCTTTTTGCAGATCGGCGAGCACAAGTACGGCAAGCCGATTCTGGACCGGGTGGTGAAGCCCGACACCTCGCTGGTCGATGCGCAAAAGGCGGTGCTGCTGTCGATGGATTCGACGCTGCGCTCGAACCTGTCGGTCGGAATGCCGCTTGATCTGTGCGTGATCGAGAAGGACGCCTGCCGTGTGTCGCTGCGGCGGCGGATCGAGGCCGGCGACGCGGCGTTTCGCGCGATGTCGGAAGGCTGGGGCCGGGCGCTGCGCGACGGATTCTCGCAGATCAGGATCTGAGGGGCGGCTGTGGGGCGCTGCCGGCAGACCGGGGGCCAGCCCCCGGACCCCCGGGATACTTGCGCCAAGATGAAACCGGAGCGGTCAGGTGTTCGACCGGAACAGCAGGTCGGCCGCGTCGAAGAACCGGGTGCGGGTTGCCGGCACCTCCATCAGGACCTCGTGTTCGGACCCGGGATACAGCTCGATCCGGCCTGCAGCCCAGTTGGCCATCCGCAGATGGACCGGTGCTGTGTCCACCACCTTTTCGGCAAGGCCAAGGGCGCAGAAGGCCGGGCAGGCCGGGCTGGGCAGGCCGGCCAGTGCGTGGCATTCGCCAAGGGCGGCGTGCAGCCATCCAAGCGAAGGTCCGCCGAGCGTCAGGTCGGGGTGGCGCTGCGCCTGCGTCTGCATGTAGGCCCACATTTCGGGGTCGGACGTCAGCACGTTGCCATGGAACGGCGTATCCAGCACATAGGTTCGCCCGCCGGTGCCCGGGGCATAGCGGTGCGCCAGATTGAACCAGGTCGAGGCCGTGGACAGGGCCTGCGCCACCGGGCGCATCCAGGCGGCCATCGAGATGCCCCACATCGGCGCCGTGAACACGGCTGCCTGCACCGGCAGGCCGCGAATCAGCGCGCGCAGTCCGATGCAGCCGCCCATCGAATGCGCCAGCAGGTAGCGGGGCCCTGAAAGGCCTATCTGATCGGAAAACTCGATCAGGGCGTCGACATCATGTTGATACTGAGCGAAATCCTGCACATGTCCGGTCATCCGGTCGGCGAGCGCTCGGTCGGCCAGGCCCTGCCCGCGAAAGTCTAGCGTCACCGTGGCATAACCGCGCTGTGCCAGGTCGCGCGCGGCGCGGCCGTACTTCTCGACATATTCGGTGCGCCCGGGCAGCAGCAGCACGGTGCCGCGGGCGGCGCGGGCGTTCCACACTGCCGCCCGCAGGCGAACGCCGTCGCGCGCGGCCAGCCAGTAGGCCCGCCCGTCGTCGGGGCCATCGGCTACCTCGGCGTGGAGCGGCGCCTGCTTCATCACGGTCAGCTCAGCGCCGCCCCGAGTTTCAGGGCCAGACCCATGTCGCCTTCCACCGACAGCTTGCCCGACATGAAGGCCATCGTCGCATTGGTGTCGCCGGTCAGGATGCCTTGAAACACCTCGGCGGCAGCGGTCAGCGTGACATCGGCCTCGTCATCGGCGGCGCGGGCACCGTCGCTGTCGATCATGATGCTTCCCTCGCCCGGGATGATCACTTTGGCCAGCCCGTCAAAGCCGTCGGGCAGTTTCTCTTTCAGCGCGGCCAGCGCCTCGGCAATCACATCGCTCATCGGTCTCTCCATCGTGAGCGCGAGGGATATGGATTTTCCCCGCGCATGCGCTAGGCTTCCGCTTATGAAAGCGATCGTCCCGATACACAATCTCATCGTTGCAGCCGTCCTGATGATTTTCCTCGGGAGCGCTGCTTCGGTTGCACAGACCGCTGCGCTGGATGACCTGTTCGACCGGCTGTCGGCGGCCGAGGGCCGCGAGGCCGGCAGGATCGAGCGCGAGATCTGGATCGAATGGTCGAAATCGGGGTCGCCCGCGATGGACCTGCTGTTGCAGCGCGGCCGCGATGCCATGGCGGCGGGCAAGCCCGAAGTGGCGGTCGAGCATCTGTCGGCGTTGATCGACCATGCGCCCGAGTTTGCCGAAGGCTGGAACGCACGTGCAACGGCGTATTTCCAGACCGGCGATCTTGGTCCGTCGATCGGCGATATCGGCAGGGTACTGACGTTGAACCCGCGGCATTTCGGGGCGCTTTCCGGGCTCGGGATGATCTTCGAGCAATTGGAACAGCCCGAACGGGCGCTGGAAGCATACCGTGCCGCATTGGCTGTCAATCCGCATCTGACGGGAATAGAGCAGTCGGTGAAACGGCTGGAACAAGACACGTCCGGGCAGGACCTGTAGGCGGAAACGATGGATGCGACCCCGCGGGTCACGGCGGTCCTTGGGCCGACGAATACCGGCAAGACCCACTTTGCCATCGAGCGGATGCTGCTGCATCGCACCGGCGTCATCGGCCTGCCTTTGCGGTTGCTGGCCCGCGAAGTTTATGACCGGGTGGTGGCGCAGCGCGGCCCGTCGGTCGTCGCACTGGTTACCGGAGAAGAGCGGATCGTCCCCGCTCGAGCGGCCTATTGGGTCTGCACCGTCGAGGCGATGCCATTGGAGATCGGCGCGGATTTCGTGGCGGTCGATGAAATCCAGCTGTGTTCGGACCCCGAGCGGGGCCACGTGTTCACCGCGCGGTTGCTCAAGGCGCGCGGATTGCTGGAAACGATGTTTCTTGGGTCTGACACCATGCGGCCGGCGATTGCCTCGCTGGTCCCGGGGGTCAGCTTTGTCAGGCGCGAGCGGTTTTCGACGCTGACGTATGTGGGATCGAAAAAGATCAGCCGGATGCCCGCCCGCAGCGCCATCGTGGGGTTTTCGGTCGAGAACGTCTATGCGATTGCCGAACTGATCCGGCGGCAGAAGGGGGGCTGCGCCGTGGTGATGGGGGCGCTGTCGCCGCGGACCCGGAATGCGCAGGTGGCGCTGTATCAGAATGGCGACGTCGATTATCTGGTGGCGACCGATGCAATCGGCATGGGGCTGAACCTGGACATCCACCATGTCGCGTTTTCGTCGACCGCGAAATTCGACGGGCGGCGAATGCGGTCGTTGCACGCGCAGGAACTGGCGCAGATCGCCGGGCGGGCGGGGCGCCATACCGCGAACGGCACATTCGGCGTCACGGGCGAGGCGCGCCCTCTGGATGACGAGATGGTCGCCGCAATCGAAAGCCACCGGTTCGCGCCGGTGCGCAAGCTGCACTGGCGCAACGATGTGCTCGACTTCGGCACCGCCGACCGGCTGATCCGCAGCCTGGAAGCGCCCACGTCGGACGACTGGCTGACCCGTGCCCGCGATGCCGATGACGTGCTGGCGTTGAAAGCCCTGTCAGACCTGCCAGAGGTGCGCGACCGGCTGATCAGCCCCAAGCGGGTGCAACTGCTGTGGGACGTCTGCCGGATCCCCGATTTCCGCAACGACAACGGCGCAGAGCATATCACGATGCTGGCGCGGATCTTTGATTTCCTGGTAGGGCGCGGCCTTGGGGGGGGGCGTATTCCGTCGGACTGGCTGGCACAGGCGATAGAGCGGATCGACAAGACCGAGGGCGACATCGCGACCTTGTCGAAACGACTGGCCTATATTCGGACCTGGACTTACGTGGCGCAACGCAATTCCTGGGTCGAAGACGAAAACCATTGGCGTGACGAGACGCGCGCTGTAGAAGATCGCCTGTCAGATGCGCTTCACGTGGCGCTGACCCAACGATTTGTAGACCGGCGCACGAGCGTGCTGTTGCGCCGGTTGAAGCAGAAGGAGACCCTCGTGGCCGAGGTGAATGACAAGGGCGAAGTAACGGTGTCGGGCGAATTCGTCGGCCGTCTTGAAGGGTTCCGGTTCCGGCAGGATGCGTCCTCCTCGCCTGACGAGGCTCGAACCCTGCGGCAGGCGGCCGAGGCCGCGCTGCGCCCCGAGTTCCATCTGCGGGCCGACCGATTCTACAACGCACCCGACACCGAGATGGATTTCACCACGCAAGGTGGCCTGATGTGGGGCACGACGGCGGTGGGCAAGCTGGTCAAGGGCACCGACGTGATGCGCCCGCAGGTCGAGGCGTTTGTCGATGACGAGGCAGGGCCGGATGTCGCGGACAAGGTGCGCCGCCGTTTGCAGCATTTCCTCGACCGCAAGGTGGCGCTGCATTTCGAGCCTTTGCTGGCGATGAGCCGGGACGAGACGCTGGTCGGCCTCGCGCGCGGGTTTGCGTTCCGGCTGGTCGAGGCTCTGGGGGTGCTGCCGCGCGAACAGGTGATCAGTGACGTCAAGGATCTGGATCAGGACGCGCGCGGTGCCCTGCGCAAGCATGGCGTGCGGTTCGGGCAGTTCACCATCTTTCTGCAGCCGCTGTTGAAACCTGCGCCGACCCGGCTGCGGCTGGTGATGTGGTCGCTGGCCAATGGCATGCAGGAGTTTCCCGAAAGCCCGCCGCCCGGGCTGGTCACCATCCCCAATCTGCCCGATGTGCCCAAGGCACATTATACGCTGGCGGGCTATCATCCGGCCGGGGCGCGGGCGATCCGCATCGACATGCTGGAACGGCTGGCCGATCTGGTACGTGCCCGCGACAGCAAGGCGGGGTTCGAGGCAGCGCCGGAAATGCTGTCGATCACCGGGATGACGCTGGAACAGTTTGCCGGGCTGATGGGCGGGCTTGGCTATGCCGGTGCAAGGGCCGAGCGGGCCAAGGCGAAACCCGAGCCGGTCGCGGCTTCGGTCGACCCTGCGGCAGCCCTGTTGCCGATCCCGGAAGAAGTGTCCCTGCTGGCCGAGGCCGAGGCTGCGGCCGTTGCTGCCGCAGAAGCCGCCGCTGCGCTGCCGCCCGAGATGGAGGTCTACTACACCTTTACCTGGGCCCCGAAACCGCGCCCCGCCCGCCCGGAACGCCCGGAGCGCCCGGAACGCATTGCCCGTCCGCCGCGCCCTGACGGCGCGCCTCGCGGCGAGCGCGGCACCCGCCCGGACCGTGGGGCCGATCGTGGGGCGGATCGTGGGGCGGATCGTGGGGCACGTCCGGAACGTGGCCCGGATCATGGTCCGCGGCGCGACGCTGCCCCGGTTGAGCCTGCGGTCTTGTCGGCCGCAGCAGACGCCGTGGCTGTCCCCGGCACGCCGAACGAGCGTGCGCAACAGGACCGCAGCCGACAGGATCGGCCGCAGAACGAACGTCCACAGGGCGAACGTCCGCAGAACGAACGTCCGCAGGGCGAACGTCCGCAGAACGAACGTCCGCAGGGCGAACGCCGCGAGCGTGACAGCTTCAAGCCGCGTCAGGGCGGCAAGCCGCAAGGCCGGGCCGAAGGCGATGGTCGGGGCGAAAG
>Ga0105047_10004557_pt1 | contig 24064 bp, 20 predicted proteins | sample MAT04_FD_78384 | JGI IMG/M metagenome (GOLD analysis project Ga0105047, IMG submission 78384) | Freshwater microbial communities from Lake Fryxell liftoff mats and glacier meltwater in Antarctica - MAT-04 (megahit assembly) | ecosystem: Environmental > Aquatic > Freshwater > Ice > Liftoff... | reverse complement strand
AGTTGATGAAGTAGAAATGGAAAATATTGAAGCTGATTTAGCAACCGCTAAAAAACCAGCTGTTGTAACAGTTATGGGGCACGTAGACCATGGTAAGACTTCACTGCTTGATTGCATTAGAAAATCAAAGGTTACTGAAACAGAAGCTGGCGGAATAACACAACATATAGGTGCTTATACTGTTACTATTAATGGAGAGAAAATTACATTTTTGGATACACCTGGTCATGAAGCTTTCACAGCAATGAGAGCAAGAGGTGCCCAAATAACAGATATAGTTATACTTGTTGTAGCTGCTGATGATGGAATTATGCCACAAACAACAGAGGCTATAAATCACTGTAAGGCTGCTAAAGTACCAATGATTGTAGCTATAAATAAGATGGATAGACCAGGAGCTAATGTTGATAAAGTTAAGCAAGAATTAACAGAATATGGCCTTGTAGCTGAAGATTGGGGCGGAGATACAATTTGTGTTCCAGTATCTGCTCATACTAAAGAGGGTATAGATACATTACTTGAAATGGCATTAATTACAGCAGAAATGTTAGAACTAAAAGCAAATCCTATCAGAAGTGCTAAGGGAACTGTAATAGAAGCAAAACTTGACAAAGGTAGAGGTCCTCTTGCTACATTATTAGTGCAAAATGGTACACTAAATACTGGAGATTCTATAATAGTTGGTTCAACTTACGGAAGAATAAGAGCGATGTTTGATGATAAGGGTAATAAAATAAAAACAGCAGGACCTTCCATACCAGTAGAGATACTTGGATTATCTGAAGTGCCATCAGCTGGAGATAGATTTAATGTAGTTAAAGATGAAAAGACTGCAAGAAATATGGCTGAAACTAGAAAATCAAAATCTAGAGAAGAACATTTTAAGTCAAGCAATAGAGTTTCCATGGAAAATCTGTATAGTCAAATACAAGAAGGTTCAGTTAAAGAACTTGGAGTTATTGTAAAGGCTGACGTTCAAGGATCCGTAGAGGCTGTAAGACAATCATTAGAAAAATTATCTACTGACAATGTCAAAGTAAGAGTTATACATTCTGGAGTTGGAGCTATTACAGAAACAGATGTTATATTAGCGGCTGCTTCTAATGCAATAATTATAGGATTCAATGTAAGACCAGATAATAATGCTGCTTTAGTCGGTGAAAAAGAGAAGGTAGAAATTAAAACTTATAGGGTGATTTATGATGCTCTTGATGATATAAAAGCTGCAATGGTTGGAATGCTAGATCCTGTTTATAAAGAAGTTGTTTTAGGCAGAGTTGAAATAAGACAAATATATAAAGTTTCAAATGTAGGAACAATAGCTGGATCCTATGTATTAAATGGTAAGGTTACTAGAAATAGTAGTGTACGTGTTCTTAGAAATGGAATAGTAATAACGGAATCAACATTAGCTTCATTAAAGAGATTTAAAGATGATGCAAAAGAGGTTGCTGCTGGATATGAGTGTGGATTAAGTGTAGAAAAATTCAACGATATTAAAGAAGGCGACATAATTGAAGCATTCATAATGGAAGAAGTGAAACCAAAATTAACATAATATAAGGAGTAGTGGGTTGTATGGTTAATTATAGAAATGGTAGAATAAATGAAGAAATTAAAAAAGAAGTAAGCAATACAATTCAAAACAAAATAAAAGATCCAAGAAAAAGTGCTATGGTAAGTGTTACAAAAGTTGATACAACAAAAGACCTAAGCTATACAAAGATTTATGTTAGTGTATTTGGCAGTGAAATTTCTAAGAAAGAAACAATTCAAGCTCTTAAAAGTTCTACCGGTCTTATGAGAAAAGAAATAGGGGCTCATGTTAAGCTAAGACATGTTCCTCAAGTTCTCATAGAGGTAGATGAGACTATAGAGCGTGCAATACATTTAGAAGGTATTTTTCATCAAATAAAAGAAAAAGAAAAAGTTGATGAAGAAAACAATGGAGAAAACATAAGTGAAGAAGATATAGAGGATGAGGATAGCAATGAAGATGGCAACAATGAAAATAAGTAATATTGTTGACAAAATAAAGCTATTCCGAAAAATTGCTATAACTTTCCATACATCTCCAGACGGTGATTCAATAGGTAGTGCATTAGCTTTACTTATTGGACTCCGAAAACTAAATAAGGATGTATATATAGTTTCGAAAGAGGTTATTCCACAAACTTTTATGTTTTTACCATATTCAAATGAAATTAATGGTGAAACAATTGAACCATTAGTGGATACAGAGTGTGTAATAGTGCTAGATTGTGGAGATTTTAAGAGGATTAATGCAAATTTACATATGAATAATAAAAGCTTTGAATTAATTAATATGGATCACCATTTATCTAATGATCTATATGGAGATTTAAATTTTGTTGATACCAGTGCTTCTTCAGTTGGAGAAATTGTGTTTGAAGTTCTTAGACTCCTCCATGTAGAACTGGACAAAGAAATTGGTGCTTGCTTGTACACTTCACTGCTCACAGATACAGGATCATTTAGACACACTAATACCACGGCAGTAACTCATGGTATAGCGGGGGAACTTATTAATACGGGTATAGATTTTAGTAACATTCATAGATTAATTTTTGGAAATAAAAAATTTCAAAAAATAAAACTTTATGGTGAGGTTATTAGTAATATGACTTCTGAGCTCAATAGTAAAGTGTGTGTTATGTATATATCTAAAAGTATGCTTGAAAAATATAAGACTGTTTCCTCAGATACATCGGATGTTATTAGTTTTGGGTCTTCAATAGATACTGTTGAAGTTGCTATTCTTATAAAAGAAGTTGATAATGGGGTTAAAGTAAGTTTAAGATCTAAATCATTAATTAATGTTAACAAAGTTGCACAAGTTTTTAATGGTGGTGGCCATATTAGAGCAGCAGGTTTTTTTACAGAAGCAAATTTTGATGATACTAAAGTGAAACTTTTGGAAATTTTAGAAAAAGAGTTGATAAAATGAATGGTATATTAAATGTATTTAAACCTACAGGAATGACATCTTTTGATGTAGTTCGTAAAATAAAAAAAATTAGTAATGTAAAAAAAGTAGGCCACGCTGGCACTCTAGACCCTGAAGCCAGCGGGGTTTTACCTGTTTGTATAGGAAAAGCAACAAAGGCAATAGATTATATAATGGGTGACTTTAAAATTTATGAAGCTGAATTAAAATTAGGTGTTATTACAGATACTTATGATAGAGAAGGCAAAATTTTAAAAGAAAGTGAAGTAAATGTAGGAAAAGAAGAAATTATACAAGTGATTAATTCATTTGTAGGAGAAATAAAACAGGTTCCTCCTATGTACTCAGCTTTAAAGGTTAATGGAAAAAAACTTTATGAATTGGCAAGGGCTGGGATAGAAATAGAGAGAGAAGCAAGGCCTATAGTAATTTACGATATAGAAATTACAGACTTTAAAATACCTTATGTGAAATTTAGAGTTAAATGCTCTAAAGGTACATATATTAGGAGTCTTTGTTATGATATTGGAGAACTATTAAAATGTGGTGGTATGATGTGGAACTTACAAAGAACTGCTACAGGGCAATTCCATATTGAAAATGCCATAAACATTCAGGATTTGAATGAAGAAAATATAAATGGACATATTATGCCTATAGAAACTATTTTTCTAAAGAATACTAAAATTACTATAGAAGATAGATTTGTTAAGTTTTTAATTAATGGTGTTGTAGTAAAAGATAAAGCATTAACTTGCAGGTTTAAAGAGGAAAATATGTATAGTATCTATAATAATGACAATGATTTTATTGGGATTGCGGATAAAAGTATTGAGGGTGTCAGGCTAATAAAATCATTTATATAGGAGTATATTAAAATGTTAATTATAAAAGATAATTTTAAAACCAAACTTAAAGATCCAACATACATTGCACTCGGAAGTTTCGATGGAATTCATTTAGGGCATATTCATCTTATTAATAGAACGGTGGAATTAGCACAAAAGAATAATGTTAAAAGTATGATTTGTACTTTTAAAAATCACCCTTTGTCAGTTATTAACAAAGAGATTTGTCCAAAATTAATAATGGATAACGAAACTAAAATGAATTTATTAAAGGACACTGGTATTGATATTGTTAATTTAGTTAATTTTGATAAAAAATTTATGAAAATAACCCCAGAAGACTTTATAAAAAATATGGTGAATTTCTATAATGCAAAAGGAATAATTGTTGGTTTTAATTATAGATTTGGGTATAAAAATTTAGGGGATATAGAAATGCTTCAAAAATATAGTGTTAATCTAGGATATAAATTATATGTTTGTGAAGCTATTAGCAATGATCATGAAATTGTAAGTAGTTCAAGAATACGTCATATAATAGCTGAGGGTGATATGACGTATGCAAATGAGCTATTAGGAAGGCCACATAGTATTACTGGGAAAGTAATTAAGGGAAAACAAATTGGCAGAACTATTGGATTTCCAACTGTAAATTTAAATTATAATAAAGAATATATTATTCCTAAGGGTGGGGTGTATTATACTTTAGTCCAATATGATAATCAAGTTTATAAAGCTATAACTAATATAGGTTATAATCCTACTGTAGAAGGTGGGAAGCTAGCAATAGAAAGCTATATTATAAATTTTGATAAACAAATTTACGATGAAGTAATTAAAATTAATTTCATAAACAGAATGAGGGATGAAGTTAAATTTGATACAATTGAAGAATTAAGGAAGCAACTTTTAAAGGATAAAGAATATGCTTCAGAACAAAAATAGAAAAATAAGTGTTAAGTTCTAAAAACTAATTTACAATTTAATCTTAGTTTGTTATAATTGATTTGAACCTTATGCTAAGTTTACCGAATCGCCAACGGTGTACTTGGAATATGGGGATAATTTTCGGAGGTGTTATTAAAATGCAAAAGGCTAAAAAGCAAGAAATAATGATTAAACATGCAAGACATGAGGGAGATACAGGATCCCCTGAGGTGCAAATTGCACTACTTACTGAAAGAATTGTAGAATTAACTGGACATTTGAAAATTCATAAAAAAGATCATCATTCAAGAAGAGGTCTATTAATGATGGTTGGACAAAGAAAAGGTATGATAGGTTACTTAAAGAACCAAGATATTGAAAGATATCGTGCAATTCTTGCAGAACTTGGATTAAGAAAATAATTCAGAGCGGCTTAGCCGCTCTGTTATTTTAAGTGTTAGTAAAAAAAATATACAATTAGAATTAGTAAACAACTAATATTAGTTTATAATATTACTTAAAATTGAAGGGAGGCAAATATATGATTCATATTATAGAAACTGCTGTAGCAGGTAGAAATCTTAAAGTTGAATATGGTAAGGTTGGAATGTTATCAAATTGTGCAATATTCATGAGTTATGGTGAAACAGTAGTTATGGTTAATGCAAATGCATCAGAAAAACCAAGGGAAGGTATTGATTTCTTTCCACTAAGTGTAGAATATGAAGAAAGACTTTATTCTGTAGGCAAAATTCCTGGTGGGTTCATAAAGAGAGAGGCAAGACCATCAGAAAGAGCAATTCTAACAGCAAGAGGAATTGATAGACCACTAAGGCCATTATTTCCTAAAGGCTATAAAAACGATGTGCAAATAGTTTGTACTGTATTATCAGTTGAACAAGATAATTCACCAGAGATACTTGCCATGAACGCTGCATCATTAGCATTATGCTTATCAAGCATACCTTTTACAGATGCTGTTGCAACGGTTTCAGTGGGTCTTATTGACGATGAATTCATATTAAGTCCTACTGTATCAGAGAGAGCTGCTAGTTCTATGAATCTTACAGTTTGTGCAACAAAAGACAATGTAACAATGATTGAAGCTAGTGGAGATGAAATACCAGAAGACGTTATGATAAATGCTATTGATTTTGCTTTTCAAGCATGTAAAAAGATTGTTTCTTTTCAAGAAGAAGCTGTAGCTAAATTTGGAAAAGAAAAAGTCATTCCAGAAATAAGCAAAGTAGATGAAACTCTACAAAGTGAAGTTAGAGATTTCTCATTTGATATGTTTAAGACAGCAATGTACATAATGGATAAAGATGAGAGAAACTCAAAAGTAGATGAAATAAAACAAAAAATAAGCCAAGAATTTAATGAAAAATACGCGGATAAAAAATCAGATATAGGTGAAGTTACATATAGTATCCAAAAGGAAATAGTTAGAAATATGATGCTAAATGAAAATAGAAGACCTGATGGAAGAGCTTTTGATGAGGTTAGACCAATAAGTTGTGAAGTAGGAGTACTTCCTAGGACTCATGGAACAGGTCTTTTTACAAGAGGACTTACTCAAGTAATGGGAGTTGCAACACTTGGAGCATTAGGTGAAGCACAGAACTTAGATGGAATAGGAAATGATGATTCTAAAAGATACATGCATCATTATAATTTTCCAGCTTATAGTGTAGGAGAAGTTAAGCCAATGCGTGGACCTGGAAGAAGAGAAATTGGGCATGGTGCACTAGCAGAAAAAGCTGTAGAGCCACTTTTACCTTCTGTAGAAGAATTTCCATATGCTATTCGTGTGGTATCAGAAGTATTAAGTTCTAACGGTTCAACATCTCAAGCAAGTGTAAGTGCAAGTATTTTGGCACTACTCGATGCTGGTGTTCCAATTAAGAGACCTGCAGCAGGTATCGCAATGGGACTAATTACAAACTCTGACTTAACTAAAGAAAAAGTATTAACAGATATTCAAGGTATAGAAGATTTCTTTGGTGATATGGACTTTAAAGTAGCTGGAACTGAAAAAGGTATTACAGCTATACAAGTTGATACAAAGCTCCATGGCTTATCTAAATACTGCATTAAAACTGCAATTATAGATGCGAAAGTGGCTAGACTTCATATATTAGAAAAAATGAATCAATGTATTTCTGGAGCTAGAAGCGAAATATCAATATATGCTCCTAGGATTTATACTATAAACGTAGAGCCTGACAAAATTAGGGACATAATAGGACCTGGTGGTAAAACTATAAAGAAAATTATAGCAGAAACGGGAGTTAAAATAGACACTACTGATGATGGGAAAGTTGTTATTTTTTCTAGCGATAGTGTTAGTGCAAATAGAGCAGTGAAAATCATCGAAGAGTTAACTAAATCCGTTAAGGTAGGAGAAATATATTTAGGAAAAGTAACAAAAATAGCTGTGTTTGGTGCTTTTGTTGAAATACTTCCTAATAAAGAAGGATTAGTGCACATTTCTAAACTTGATTTTGCTAGAGTAAATAAGGTAGAAGATATTGTTTCCGTTGGTGATGAGATATTAGTAAAAGTAATGGAAATAGATAATCAGGGAAGAGTAAATCTTTCAAGAAAAGATGCTATTAAAGATAAAGAAAACGAAAAAAAAGAGAATGAATAATAATAGAAGGGCTTAGATGCCTTTTTATTATTTTATTTAATAATATGACTCTAATATGCACATATTAAATATAAATTATCATTAAGGAGAGGCGCATATGTATAATTTGTTTAAGTTAAATAATGGGTTAAGGGTTGTAGTTGAAAATATTGAATATGTAAATTCTGTAAGTGTAGGTTTATGGGTAGAAAATGGCTCAAGAAATGAAAATTCAAGTAACAGTGGAATATCACATTTTATTGAGCATATGCTTTTTAAAGGAACACATGATAGAACCACAAAACAAATTGCTGAAGCTATTGAAGACGTGGGTGGTCAGATTAATGCGTTTACGGGTAAGGAAGTTACATGCTTTTATATAAAAGCATTAGACACTCACTTAGAATTATCTCTGGATATTCTGTCAGATATGCTTTTCAATAGCAATTTTTCAGAAGATGAAATTGAAAAAGAAAAAGGTGTAATTGTTGAAGAAATTAATATGAGCGAAGATTCACCAGAAGATGTATTAATGGAATTACATACAAAAGCAATTTGGAATATGGATTCTATTTCCTTACCTATTTTAGGAACCATGGATACTGTAAAATCTTTTAGTAAGAAAATGATAGTGGATTATGTAGACTCATATTATATACCTGAAAACTCAGTTATATCAATTTCAGGTAAATTTGACAAGGAAAATATAGAAAAATTACTTGAGAAATATTTTGGGAAATGGAATACTAAAAATAAAAACATTACCAAATATAGTAGCCCTAAGCTATTAAATTATCATTATTTTAGAAAAAAAGATATAGAACAACTTCATATAAGTCTAGGAATTCCTGGCGTAGAGATTGGAAATGATGATACATATGCTTTAATATTACTAAGCAATATATTAGGTGGAGGAGCGTCATCATTATTGTTTCAAAAAATCCGTGAAGAGTTAGGTATGTGCTATTCAATCTATTCTTATATATCGGCATTTAAAAACACAGGAATAGTAACTATTTACGCGGGACTTAATCCACTTTATGCAGAAGTTGCTATTGATGCAATAAAAGAAGTAATTAGTGAATTTTCAAGAACTGGAATTGATAATGATAGATTACGTAAAGCTAAAGAACAGTTAAAGGGTAGTTATATTCTAGGACTTGAAAGCACAAGTAGTAGAATGTTTAGCAATGGGAAATCGGTAATGTTTTTGAATAAAATCAATACTCCTAAAGATGTACTTAGAAAAATCGATGAAATAGATATGTCAAGGATTAATTCTGTAATGGAAAAGACTTTTAAAAAAGGTATAATAAATTCAGCTTTTGTAGGTAAAGAAAAACAAATGGTAGAAAAACTTTTTGAAGGAAATATTATTTCTATAGATAAGTAGATTTTCTTATAAAATTATAGAATTTATGCATAACTCCTTAATATATTCCATATTATTTTAGGGGCATGAAAATAAATAAAAAGTACTTGTTATTTATTTTATGCTTTTTAATAGAATTATTAAGGAGGGTGTTTAAATGGACGATAATATAAAATTGTATAGTGAAATGGAAAGATATGAAATTATCAATATTAATGATGGTGATAAATATAGTAATTTAGGTAATAATGATGTGGTGATTGATGAGAACGGTCTTTTAAAATTTTTAATTATTAATGGAGGCAGTTCTAAATTTAATTTTTTCAAAGGCAATGATATAATTGAAATACCTTGGGACTATGTTAAAAAAATAGGTTCTAGAACTATAATAATAGATGTTGATAATGAATTTTTAAAAAAGTCTCATATTTGATTTTGGAGGATATAAATGAAGATACTAGTGCAAAAGTTTGGCGGCACATCAGTTTCAACGGATGAAAAAAGAAAACTTGTAGTTAGTAAAGTTTTAAATGCAAAGGCAAACGGCTATTCGCCAGTCGTGGTAGTATCTGCAATGGGAAGAAAAGGTGAACCTTATGCTACAGATACGTTGCTATCTTTGGTAGATGCTGATTTCAAAGTTGTAAATCCATTAGCAATAGATTTACTAATGAGTTGTGGTGAAACTATAAGCACGGTAATAATGTGCAATGAACTAAATAATAGTAATATTGAAGCTGTGCCTTTAACTGGAGGACAAGCAGGTATAATAACAGATGGTAATTATAACAATGCAGCAATACTTAATGTGGACACAAAAAAAATATTAAGTATTTTACAAGATGGGAAAATACCAGTTGTAGCAGGATTTCAAGGAAAAAATGAAAATGATTATATTACGACTATAGGCAGAGGTGGAAGCGATGTTACAGCTGCAATATTAGGGGCGGCACTTAGTGCAATAGAAACTCAAATATACACTGATGTGGATGGTATAATGACAGCAGATCCAAGAATAGTTTCAGAAGCAACTTTAATAAAAAAAATAAGTTATGATGAAGTTTTTCAATTTGCTGATCAAGGGGCCAAGGTCATACACCCAAGGGCAGTTGAAATATCTAGAAAATATAATATACCATTAGTAATAAAGAACACTATGAATGACTGTGATGGAACTGTAATTAGTAATTTGGGAAGTGAGCTTTATGAAAATATAATTACAGGTATTACACATATGAATGATAGAGTTCAAATAAAAATATGCAAAAATTTAGATTCTAGCTATGATGATCTTTTTGATATTTTAGCTGATAATCTTATAAGCATAGATCTTATAAATGTTTTCCCCAAAGAAAAGATATTTACTATTGATGAAAAAGATTTTATAAAATTCGAAAATTTAATAAAACAGACTAACATGTCTTATTCTTTTGTACAGGATTGTAGTAAAATTGCAATTATAGGCTCTAAAATGAGAGGTATACCTGGTGTTATGGCGAAAATACTTAAGGCTTTAACAAGAGAAAAAATAGAAGTATTGCAAACAGCAGATTCTCATATGACTATATGGTGTCTTGTAGAAACAGGATATGTTGAAAAAGCAATTAATGCTTTGCATAGGGAATTTAAATTAGAATAAATAATGTATATAGTTTCTCTTAATGCACAAAATATAGATGGATTAGGAGGAATGTAAATGTCAAAGAGTGAAAAAGATAAAGATGATAAGAAAAAAGAAATTGCTATTAAAGCTTCAAACGAACAGGTTGAAAATATCAAAGAACTAGGAGTAACTAATATTCCAACTCAAGACGATAGAATTCAAATTCTTTCCATTATAGGTCAAATAGAAGGGCATATAATGTTATCTCCTCAAACAAAAACTACTAAGTATGAACATGTTATTCCAGGGCTAATTGCTATGGAGAGGGATGAGAAAGTAAAAGGTATTCTTATAGTTTTAAATACTGTAGGAGGAGATGTGGAAGCAGGCCTTGCAATAGCAGAGATGATTAGAAGTGTTAGCAAACCAACTGTTTCACTAGTAGTCGGAGGGGGCCATTCAATAGGAATTCCACTCGCAACGTCAGCTGCGTATTCCTTTATTTCACCATCTGCAACTATGATAATTCATCCTATAAGAATGAATGGTCTGATAATAGGGGTGCCTCAAACTTTTGAATATTTTAATAAAATGCAAGAACGAATAACTGAATTTATTATTAGAACTTCCAAAATCGATAAGGAAACCGTAAATAGATTAATGCATCAAACGGATGAACTTTTAAATGATATGGGTACTATACTTATAGGAAAACAAGCAGTTGATAACGGATTAATAGATGAAGTTGGTGGAATTAGTGCAGCATTATCAAAACTGAACAAAATGATAGAAGAATCATAAAAATAGATATAAATAGGTTGAAATGGCCTATTTATATCTATTTTATTGACTTTTTATCATTATTAATGGAATTAAACGAATTTTTTTATGTATATAGTTAAAATTCGTATATAAATCTATTTAAAGTTAAAGGAGATTTATAAAATTTGTAGAAATATTAAGGATGGAGGTGATACTTTGGCTAGAAAGAAAACTAAATCTAAAGTTACGAGTAAGGTAGATAATGAAAGTGAAATTTTTGGAATTATTTTAATAACAATTGGTATATTAATTTTATTTAGTATATTTTCTACTATATTTTCAAGTTCTGATTCTATATCAGGTACCATAGGTGATTATATTAATCATTTACTTTTTGCAATCTTAGGGGTGGGTGCATACCTTTCTCCGTTTCTGATAATTTTTATTGGTATTTGTAAAATTGTTAAAAAAGGTAAGATAAACTTCAGTAAGAAGGTTTATGGAGTAATACTTTTTATAATAAATACGTTACTATTTATACAAATGCTATCTTTAAATAAATTTTATGCTAAAGGTGAGTTTTTAAAAGGAATAAATAAAATATATAATTCTGAGAATGTATTGCATGGTGGGATTATTAGTTATTCCGTTGATGTGTTAATGCATACATTATTTGGCGCTGTGGGAAGTTTTATAATCTATATTGGTATTTATGTTATATGTTTAATTTTAATAATGAAAATATCCTTGAATGATATTCTTTTCAATTTAAAGGATAAATTTATAATTAGAAAGATTAAAAAGCATAATGATAGTAAGGAGTTATATATAGAGAGCAGCGATAAGCAAGAAGAATTAATGGTTCCAAGTGAAGGCAAAAATGAATTTAATAAAGGTATTAACAATAAAATTAAAATTTTTGATTTTCTAAGGAAAAATGAGGTTGCTATAGAATCGGAAACAACAGATAAAGATGAAATTGTTAATTATATTAAATCTGACAATACACGAGGCTCAAAAGAAAATCGCGTAGATAATTCTATCAATCAAGAGTTAGAACAAGAAATTCAATTAAATAGCGTAAACTCAAAGTCAAACTATAAATATGAATTTCCAACTGTAGATTTATTAAATGAAAATACCACTTCCCAAATGAATAAAAATGATAAAAAGGAGTTACTTAATAGTGCTAATAAGTTACAAGAGACATTAAGTAGCTTCGGAGTTGAAGCAAAAGTTATTCAAGTTACAAAAGGACCTTCAGTGACAAGATTTGAGCTTCAACCAAATGCTGGTGTTAAAGTAAGTAAAATTGTGAACTTAGCAGATGATATTGCACTAAATCTAGCTTCTTCTGGTGTAAGAATTGAAGCTCCAATACCTGGTAAGGCAGCCGTAGGAATTGAAGTGCCGAATAAAGAATTAAGTGCAGTATACTTAAGGGAAGTGATTGAGTCTAATGAATTTTCAGCTGCAAACAAAAATTTATCTTTTAGTTTAGGAAAAGATATAGGCGGTAATTGTGTTGTTTCAGATTTAACAAAAATGCCACATTTACTGGTAGCAGGCGCTACAGGCTCTGGTAAGAGTGTTTGTATAAATTCATTAATAATAAGTTTGCTTTATAAATATTCTTCAGAAGAGGTTAAACTCTTATTAATTGATCCTAAGGTGGTTGAATTAAACATTTATAATGGAATACCTCATTTATTGATACCAGTTGTAACAGATCCCAAAAAATCTGCAGGCGCTTTAAATTGGGCTGTAAATGAGATGACAAGAAGATATAAACTTTTTGCGGAAAATAGTGTACGCAATATTGAGGGATACAATGAACTGGTTAATAAAGGGATTGCTGAAAATAAGTTACCATGGATTGTAATCATAATTGATGAGTTAGCAGATTTAATGACGGTTTGTGCTAATGATGTAGAGGAATACATAGGAAGACTGGCACAAATGGCAAGAGCAGCAGGCATGCATTTAGTAATTGCTACGCAACGGCCTTCAGTGGACGTTATTACAGGCGTGATAAAGGCCAATATACCCTCAAGAATATCCTTTGCAGTTTCAAGTCAAATAGACTCAAGAACAATTTTGGATTCAGCAGGTGCAGAGAAATTACTAGGCAAAGGTGATATGCTATTTTATCCAGTTGGAGAGGCTAAGCCAGTTAGAATACAAGGCGCTTTTGTATCAGAAGAAGAAGTTGAGCGAGTAGTTGATTTTATAAAAAGTCAGAAAACCGAATTAAACTATGAAAAAGAAATAATAGATGAAATAGAAGGCACTTTAAATAATAAGGAGCAACAGGAATCTATTGATGAATTATTAAATGAAGCAATTAGGATAGTGGTTGAAAATGATCAAGCCTCCACCTCCTTATTGCAACGGAAGCTAAAAATAGGGTATAATAGAGCAGCAAGAATTATAGAGCAAATGGAGGAACGTGGAATTATTTCTAGTAGAAATGGGAGCAAACCTAGAGAAATATTATTAAGCCATAGTGAATTAAAAGATTAATAAAATAATTTCTAAAGAAAAGTTGTAAATACCCTTGTTTAATTAGTCAATCACATTTACAATAATTTATGTGTACAAATTTAAGTGGATAATGCTAAAAATAATTATTAGCATCAAAAACTAAACAAGGATGATAATATTTTATAAATGTTATCTACACGGGGAGACAAACAAGGAGGATTACTGGTGGGAAAATTAAAAGTTGGAGTTATAAATTTAGGTTGTGATAAAAATAGAATTGATAGTGAGATTGTAATAAGCAGTTTAAGTGAAAAATATGATATGACAAATGATCCTAAACTTGCAAATATTATTTTGGTGAATACTTGTGGATTTATAGAATCTTCAAAACAAGAATCAATAGACACTATTCTAGAAATGTCAGAATACAAAAAGAAATATAAATGCACGGTATTAATTGCAACGGGTTGCCTTACTCAGCGATATGGAACGGAACTACTTGAGCTTATGCCTGAACTTGATATAATGCTCGGTGTCAACGATTATAACAAGTTATTAAGTAGTATAGAAGAGGTGCTTTTGAAAAATACAAAAGTGCAGCATTGTAGTTATAGTGATGAAAATATTAATGAAGGTCAAAGAGTACTAACTACAGGAACCTACTCAGCTTATATTAGAATATCTGAGGGCTGCGATAATGCTTGTGCATATTGTGCAATACCAATTATTAGAGGAAAATATAGAAGTAGAAAGATGGAAAATATAATACAAGAGGCTAAAGATTTAAGTGAAATTGGGTGCAAGGAAATCATTTTAGTTGCCCAAGATACCACTAGATATGGAATTGATTTATATGGTGAAAAAAACCTACATAAATTGATAAGGAAAATTTCTGAAATAAGTGCAATTGAGTGGATTAGAATACTTTATTGCTATGCAGAAGAAATTACTGATGAAATTATTAATGAAATATCAATAAATGATAAAGTTTGCAAGTATGTAGATATACCTATTCAACATATAAGTGATGATATTCTTAAATCAATGAGAAGAATAGGAAGAAAGAATATTATAACAGAAAATATAAATAAGATGAGAAAAAACATTAATGGATTAAACCTTAGAACTACATTAATTGTTGGTTTTCCAGGGGAGACAGAAGAGAATTTCAAAGAATTAAAACAGTTTATTGTTGAAACTAAATTTGATAAATTGGGAGTATTTAAGTACTCCATGGAAGATGGTACTGTAGCCGCTCAAATGAAAAATCAAGTTCCACAAGAAATAAAAGTGAAACGTGAAGAAGAATTGATGATTATACAGCAAAGTATATCAAAAGATTTGAATAGTAAAAAGATAGGAAAGATATACAAAGTTTTAGTAGATGGCGTTGACGGTATAACCCATTTTGGTAGGACTTATGAAATGGCACCAGAAGTTGATGGAACTATTTTCTTTGAATCCGATGTACTTTATAATAAGGGCGAATTTGTTATGGTTAGGGTTACCAAAGCTTTAGAATATGATTTAATAGGAGTTGTGTGCTATGAACCTTGCGAATAAACTTACAATGATCAGAATTTTTCTAGTTCCTATATTTTTAATATTTATGGCAGTTAAGAATATACCTTATGGCATAGAAGTGGCTACTATTATTTTTATATTGGCTTCTCTTACAGATAAATTGGATGGCTATATAGCTAGAAGCAGAAACCAAGTAACTAATTTTGGGAAATTTATGGATCCATTAGCGGATAAACTTTTAGTAACTGCTGCACTTGTTTCATTGGTGGAACTTCACATTGTGCCTAGCTGGGTAGCTATGATTATAATTGCTAGGGAATTTGCAGTTTCAGGCCTTCGAACAATAGCTGCAGCAGAAGGGAAAGTAATTGCAGCTAGCTGGTGGGGTAAAATAAAAACTGTTATTCAAATAGTAGCAATAATTACTGCTTTATTATTAAATTTAAATGGTTTAAGTCCAGATTTAAAACCAATGTTAAGCACCATAACTAATATATTAATGGCTATGGCTGTAATTATTACAATAATATCAGGCGTTGACTATTTTGTAAAAAATAAAGATTCAATTAGAATTGATAAGTGATTAATTTATTATAGTTTGTTAATAATACAAATAAAAGGATTTCTAATATAGTATTTTAATTACGATTCCAAGAGGAGGAAAAAGTGGAAACTTTTATTTTGTGTGTTGACCATACAAAACAAATAGTGTATAATCAATATAGAACAGACGTTCGCAATTTAAAGGATGGTGAACCCGAAAGGGAAATTTATGAATAATGAAAAATTAAAAGCATTAGAAGCAGCTATGGGTCAAATAGAAAAGCAATTCGGTAAAGGGTCTATAATGAAACTGGGAGATAATAGTACTTTAAATTTAGATGCTATATCTACTGGATGTTTAGGGCTAGACATAGGACTCGGTATAGGTGGTGTGCCTAGAGGAAGAATGATTGAAATTTTTGGACCAGAATCTTCAGGTAAAACTACAGTAGCTCTACATATAGTTGCAGAGGCTCAGAAAGAAGGGGGCACAGCTGCATTTATAGACGTAGAGCATGCACTAGATCCTATTTACGCTAGATCATTAGGAATTAATATAGATGATTTAATAGTGTCTCAACCAGATACTGGTGAGCAAGCGTTAGAGATTACAGAGGCCTTAGTTCGCTCAGGAGCCATTGATGTTATTGTTGTGGATTCAGTAGCTGCATTGGTGCCTAAAGCAGAAATTGAAGGCGAAATGGGAGATTCTCATGTAGGACTACAAGCAAGACTTATGTCACAAGCACTAAGAAAACTTGCTGGCTCTATAAATAAATCTAAATGTGTTCTTGTGTTTATAAATCAACTAAGAGAAAAAGTTGGAGTAATGTTTGGAAATCCAGAAGTAACTCCTGGAGGTAGAGCATTAAAATTCTATGCTTCTGTTAGACTAGATATTAGAAAAATAGATACAATTAAGCAAGGTGATCAATTTATGGGCAATAGAACAAGAATAAAAATAGTTAAAAATAAAGTTGCCCCTCCTTTTAAACAAGCTGAATTTGATATTATGTATGGTGAAGGAATATCTACAGAGGGAGACGTTTTAGATATAGGCGTTAAAGAAGAGATTGTACAAAAAAGTGGTGCATGGTTTGCCTATGGAGATATACGTCTTGGTCAAGGAAGAGAAAATGCAAAACAATACTTCAAAGATAATGCTCTGGTAATGCTTGAAATAGAAAATAAAATCAGGGAAAAATATAATTTACCTTTAGCAAAAGCTCCAGTAATTGATAAAAAGGAAGCAAAACAAGTAAAAGAAGCAAAAGAAGCAAAAGAAGCAAATAAAAAAGAAGCATAAAAGCAAGTTTTTACTTGCTTTTTTCTTTAATTATTTATCAATCACTAATTTTATGTTATTTTATAATTAATCTGTATATTAAAAGTTAAACTAAGGAATATTATTAATATGGTGTGAAATAGATGCTTTTATACAGTAATGTGTGTTGGAAAAATAATCATTATCTAATATTATAAGGAAAATAACTTATTTAAATGTTAAAATCTTGACATTAACTGAAAAGTAATATAAGATAAATACAAATACTGGTTTAGCATATTCAAATTGCTACCAATTGAATAAGTATTACACCTTCTCTAGCTTTCATATTTACTCTTAAATAGATTTGAAAATAAGCAAAGGAGGTGTTGATAATCAATGGAAACTATAAATTTAACAACGATTTTAATAGTTTGTGCTATTTTGGTTGTTGTTTTAGTAACTATTTTTGTTGTAATTTATACAAGAAAAAATAAATCTCTAGCAAATATTTCTGAGGCAGAAAAAGAAGCTAAAAAAATTCTTGATGAAAGCCAAAAAGATGCTGAGTCAAAAAAGAAAGAAGCTATTTTAGAAGCCAAAGAAGAAGTTCATAGGCTTAGAACTGATTTAGAAAAAGAATCAAGAGAAAGACGCAATGAGGTTCAAAGGTTAGAAAGAAGAAATATCCAAAGAGAAGAATCTTTAGATAAAAAAAGTGATGTGCTAGAGAGAAAAGAAGAAAATCTTATTAAAAAGCAACAGGAAATTGAAATGGTAGAAGCAAGTGTACAGGATTTATACACAAAGCAAAGGGAAGAATTAGAAAGATTATCAGGTTTAACATCTGAAGAAGCGAAACAGGTTTTATTAGATGAAATTAGAAAAGAAATTAAACATGATGCAGCAATCATGATTAAAGAAATTGAAACCAAGGCAAAAGAAGAAGCCGATAAAAAAGCAAGGGAAATTATTACTTATGCTATTCAAAGATGCGCAGCTGACCATGTTGCAGAAACAACAGTTCATGTGGTTTCGCTTCCTAATGATGAAATGAAAGGAAGAATAATAGGTAGAGAGGGTAGAAATATTCGAACTCTAGAAACACTTACAGGAGTAGATTTAATAATAGATGATACCCCTGAAGCAGTAATTCTTTCAGCATTTGATCCTATAAGGCGCGAAGTTGCTAGAATAGCACTTGAAAAGCTAATAGTGGATGGAAGAATTCATCCTGCTAGAATTGAGGAAATGGTAGAAAAAGCTAAAAAAGAAGTTGATAGTGATATAAGAGAAGAGGGAGAACAAGCAACTTTTGAAACAGGAGTGCATGGTCTTCATTCAGAAATTATTAGACTACTTGGGAGACTAAAATACAGAACAAGTTATGGTCAAAATGTATTAAAGCATTCTATAGAAGTTTCATATTTAGCTGGACTTATGGCCTCTGAACTTGGAATTGACCCAACGCTAGCTAAGAGGTGCGGACTGCTCCATGATATAGGTAAGGCTGTAGATCATGAGGTTGAAGGACCACATGCACTTATAGGTGCAGAAATAGCTAAAAAACATCATGAGTCAGCTATAATAGTGAATGCTATTGCAGCACATCATGGTGATGTTGAGTTACAATCTCTTGAATCAATACTAGTTCAAGCAGCAGATGCTATATCAGCTGCAAGACCAGGAGCAAGAAGAGAAACTTTAGAAGCATATATTAAAAGATTAGAAAAATTAGAAGAAATTGCAAATTCATACGATGGCGTAGAAAAGTCATATGCTATTCAAGCTGGAAGAGAAGTTAGAATTATGATTAAACCAGAATTAATTGATGATACAGGAGCTATTGAATTGGCAAGAAATTTAGTTAAAAGAATTGAAAATGAACTAGAATATCCAGGTCAAATTAAAGTGAATGTAATCAGAGAAACAAGGGCTATTGATTATGCTAAATAAACCAACATAATATTAAATCCTCTTAGAATTTATAGATTTTAAGAGGATTTTTGCTATATTTGTAGAATAGTACAAATATGGCAATTAAATTAGCTAATAGGAGGTTTACTATGGAAGTATTAAAAGTTTCAGCAAAATCGAGCCCGAATTCAGTAGCAGGAGCGTTAGCAGGAGTACTGAGAGAAAGAGGAGCAGCAGAAATACAAGCAATAGGTGCTGGTGCAATTAATCAAGCAGTTAAGGCTATTGCTATAGCAAGAGGTTTTGTTGCACCGAGTGGTGTGGATTTGGTTTGTATACCTGCCTTTACCGATGTTATAATAGATGGTGAAGAAAGAACTGCAATTAAATTAATAGTTCAACCTAGATAATATATGCATTAGGGCTTACTATACAAGCTCTTTATTTTTTTGCAGAAAAATACATAATATTTACATTACAAAAAATGATATATTTGTACATATGAATTATATTCTTCTTTTTCATTAAGAAAAATGATATAATTAAATTATATCATTTTAATAAAATTCATGTAAAAACACATAAATAATATATGCGCTGGGGGTAAGAATAATGATATTGTCTAAAAAAGCGAAACAAATATCACCATCTTTAACACTTGATATAACTGCAAAGGCTAAAAAAATGAAGGCTGATGGAATAGATGTCATAGGATTTGGAGCTGGTGAACCAGATTTTAATACACCGAAAAATATTCAAGATGCTGCTATAAAGGCAATTCAAGAAGGAAAGACTAAATATACAGCGTCATCAGGTATTATTGAGTTAAAAGAGGCAATAATTAAAAAGTTCAAGAATGAAAATAACTTAAATTACATACCATCTCAAATTGTGGTTTCAACTGGAGCAAAACAATGCTTAGCTAATGTTTTTCAAGCTATCTTAAATCCAGGAGATGAGGTTTTAATTGGAGTTCCATATTGGGTTAGTTATCCTGAACTAGTTAAATTGGCGGATGGTGAACCTGTTTATGTAGAAACAGAGGAAATACATGAATTTAAATTAACCATTGGAAGTCTTAATAAAGCCGTAACATCTAAATCTAAAGTGATAGTATTAAATAGTCCCAATAACCCTACAGGAACAGTATATACTAAGGAAGAGCTTATAGAAATCGCAAATTTCGCAAAAACAAACAACTTAATAATAATATCAGATGAAATTTATGAGAAATTACTATATGGAAATAATGGTCATATTAGTATAGCAAGTCTTTCCGAGGATGCTTATAATAGGACTATTGTAATCAATGGTGTTTCTAAAGCTTATGCTATGACTGGATGGAGAATAGGGTATGCGGCGGGTAGTACAGAAATAGTAGCGTTAATGACTAATATTCAAAGTCATTCTACCTCGAATCCTAATTCAATTGCTCAATATGCGTCAGTTGAAGCTTTAAATGGACAGCAAGAAGATGTAACCAAAATGGTCCAACAATTTAAGTATCGACGAGATTATATGGTAGAAAGAATTAATAGCATCAATAATTTATCTTGCATGAAACCAGAAGGCGCTTTTTATGTTATGGTGAATATATCTAATATTTTAAATAAGTCATATCACGGACAAGTTATAAAAAATTCGATGGAATTTTCGGATTTATTACTGAAAAGTGAAAAAGTTGCTGTTATACCGGGTATAGCATTCGGAGTAGATAATTTTGTCAGGTTATCCTATGCTACTTCAATGGAAAATATAAAAAATGGACTTGATAGAATAGCTAGGTTTGTTGAGGAAATTTAAAATTGATTTAGATACTTTTTAATGATATTATAATAGAATGAGTTAATAGTAAACTTTTACATCTTAACTCATTCAATTATTATAGTATTGGGGTGAAGTAAATTGGTAACAAAAGAAGTAATGGTTAGTAATCCTAAAGGACTACACGCAAGACCAGCTACATTATTAGTAAGAAAAGCAGCTTCTTTCAATTCAGATATAGGTATAGAATTTATGGGTAAAAAAGCTAATATTAAGAGTTTAATAGGGATTTTATCTCTAGGTGTTGGTCCTAATAACATTGTAAACGTTATAGTTAATGGGGATGACGAGAAATTAGCCTTAGAAGAGATAGTAAATCTAATAACTTCTTTAGACGAGTAATTAGGTATCTGAAAAACAATAAGTGAAAAATTCAACGTAGGTTATATAAAGATACCTTGTAGCCTGTATATTTTAAAAAGCTGCTAACTTAATGTTTGCAGCTTTTTAAAATGTATAGAAAGTAAGGAAATATTAAAGGAGATTATAAATGCAAAGTAAACTTGTAGAATTCAACTATAATTCAGACATGATTTTAAATAATAAAAACTTTATATGGTATTTTCTTGAGATTAAAGCTAGAAAAAGTATATATACTGCTAAAAGCTATGAATGTGATATAAAAGATTTTTTTTGTGTGAATTCCATTATAGATATCACTTTAGAAGATATTAAAAAGGTTACTATATTACATACACAAAACTATATAATAAAATTAATGGATAAGAATATGTCCTCTGCTACTATAAATAGAAAGATATCTTCATTGAGCGCTCTGTATAAGTGGTTATTAAAATATCAAGATAATTCTACAGATATTCATATAATTAAATATAATCCCTTTGGAAATCTAAAAGAAGAAAAACCAGTTATAAATAACAAGGAAACTGAGTTTTTAACAAAAGAAGAGTGTAAAGTTTTATTAAATAGTATAGACACAAAAACTATATTAGGACATCGAAATAAAACTATATTAACACTTGCTTTAACCACTGCTTTAAGAAAATCTGAGATTATAAACATTAAAATAAATAATATCTCTACATACACTGGTTATGATGTAGTAAAAGTTAGGAGAAAGGGTGGCAAAGAGGATATAGTAAAACTTCAAAAAAACGTTCTAGCTATGATTAATAAATATATTTTGCTTACTAAAAGAAATAAATTATCTAATGGAGATGAATATTTATTTATTGGTCATTCAACTAATGGAAAAAATAAAGAAAAATTGGATGCAAGCACTTTAAATTATATGATAAAAAAAGTATGTAATAATGCAGGCATAAATAAAAATTTACGGGTTCATTCTACTAGGCATACAGCAATTACATTGGCAATATTAGCAGGGGCTACTGTGGAAAAAGTTAGGGACTTTGCTGCACATAAAAATTTAGCTACCACTAATAGATATATTCATTCAGTAGATAAGCTAAAAAATAATGCTGGAGATCTAATAGATGTACTTTAACCATTGGAGCATTTTATAATTTGAAATCAGCCCTTATTTCCAATTGAAATATATCAAAGGTTTAGCACTTATTGAGAATAATGCCAAATCGGCTATTGAAGCAACCAATAATCTTGGACCATTAATCACACCTATGAATTAGTTTTAGCCTTTTTAGAAGGCGTAGTAGCTGTTAAAATGGATAATAGGTGGAGGTCAAGTTTGCTGAGTATTAAATTATTAATCAAAGAAACCAATTAGTGATAAATAATTCTATCACTAATTCGGTTAAAACATAAGTTCCTTTTTAAAAAAATTATTTATATCCATATTGCAATAATTCTCTGATTTTATCAACACTCATGCCGTTTAGTCCCATTTTTTCTAGGGTTCTGCCAGTTTCCCAATAATCCTCACTTCTGAGTACTGAGGCAAGAACTACAATAGAATCCATGACTGGAGTAGCAACCTTAACCAGTTTGGCAATTTCCGACATAGCAACTAGAGAACATGGTGCATCCTCAGTCAGATAACGGCCACTTAAATCGTTTGGTCCTTCTATAGGGAGAAATATGTTAGTGCTGCCCTGATAACTCTCATATAAAGTGTCCTTCATAGGACAATATCCCATCCTGTAAAGTCGTTCTCGTACATTCATAGGTTTATAGCCAAATATAGCGGTAATCTTGAGTCTTTCCTCATCAATTTTTTCATTAACCTTTGCAACTGAGGGGGTAATTCCTTCCTTGTAATGGTAGTGCTTACCATAGTATTCAATTTTGCCTGCATTTAACACCATGGGAGCGGGATGACTCACAGCATTCCCGTTATTCAGACCGGTCTCTAACACGTCTGTGACTAGTTCAATTGCAGGAAACATTTCTTTCACAATAGTATACATTTCTTCGTTATATGTTGCTGGAAATGCAGCAAAGAACATCATCTTGCACATCAACATAATATTGATAGTACTGCTATCTACTTTCCTTGTAGCATAAGGTAGTGTGTGCATTTCTGCAATTTTCACACCATCTAGTTTACCATTCTCATGAAGTACCTTCGCAAATATTAGAGCCCCACCAGTGCTCCCAGGTGTAAGAACGATTTTGTCTCCTGGTTTTATAAAAGGTAGCAGAGATTTTGCCAAATTCTCCTGTGCATATGCAGGAGCAATAGGCATAATGACATCCACATCACTAAGTGCATCAGCCAAATTACAAGTAACTTTAAATATTTGAGCATCACCTACTGGACCTACGCCAACACAATGAATGATGCCTGTCTTCATTATATCCTCAACATTTGACTTGAAAAGTTCATTCTCATAAATAGTAATCTGATAGCCTCTAAGGCTTAAATCTGCTGCAGCTGCAAATGCACCATTTCCCCCACCCATAATACAAACTTTAGTATCCATAATGATACCCCCTTGTATAATTTAGTTATAACTTTTGATTTATAAAAGCTGTTTCTACACTGAAATCTATAATAGTATTTTAATTTAAATTTTTTATATTTTTTTTGCACTCATGTATTTAGTATTTCACATACAGATATAAAAAAAAGAGGTTCCATAAAATTCTAAATGAGTACGTAAAAAAATCATAGCAGCTAACTTATAGTCATCTCCTATGATTATATTGTCCTAAATGAAATAGAATGATAACAAACTTTCTAAATTTCCAGTAAATATAATACTTATTATTTTTTCCTACAACAATTCTTATGAACCCAATTTTTATAGTCTTCTTGAAATCCTAAGTCAGTATAACAAATTATTTCTCCAACACAAATTGGATTAGTACATACCTGACATGTTGATTTATACTCAGCTATCTGTGTAACTCCAGCCCATAATGGTTTACTAATTTTTATCAACTCTTTTTCCAACTCATCTTCTGTAAATTCATTGCATATTAATTCTCGCAAATAACCTGAGAAATTATTGT
>Ga0105047_10004556_pt1 | contig 24065 bp, 23 predicted proteins | sample MAT04_FD_78384 | JGI IMG/M metagenome (GOLD analysis project Ga0105047, IMG submission 78384) | Freshwater microbial communities from Lake Fryxell liftoff mats and glacier meltwater in Antarctica - MAT-04 (megahit assembly) | ecosystem: Environmental > Aquatic > Freshwater > Ice > Liftoff... | reverse complement strand
TGATCGGGCGCAATTGATCGGGAACACCGTTGCTTCGGTAGCGTGGCGTGTTCCTGAAAAGTCGCTGTTCAGCAGTCGGAGGCCCCCAACGTGACCGAGCTCCCCTTGGCGGCAGAGTTCCCCACACCCGTACGCGCCGACTGGGAAGCGTTGGTCGACAAGGTGCTCAAGGGCGCTCCCTTCCGCCGGTTGGTGCATACGGGCTTCGACGGTCTCGAAACGCAACCGCTCTCGACCGCAGACGACGTGGCGACATTGCATGACGAGTCCGGCTTCCCTGGGGCGGCACCCTTCACCCGTGGGTCGTCGCCGGCGCCGCTGCCGCACGGCCAGTGGGAGATCCGCAGCACGGTTGCGCTGGCTGACCCCGCCGCCGCCAACTCCATGGCGCTCGAAGAGCTCTTCAACGGCGCCAGCGGGCTGACCATGCGATTTGATCGGGCGTTCCGGCGTGGCTTCGGTCCCGAATCCGACGTCTTCGACGAACTCGGCGCGGTCGATGGCGTGTGTCTCCACACGGTTGACGCACTCGATCGAGCGCTCGCCGAGGTCTATCTCGATGTTGCGCCGGTGACGCTCCAACCAGGAGCGTCGTTCACTCAGGCAGCTGCATGGATGCGAGAGATCTGGACTCGACGTGGTGTTGGCGGAGCAGAGGTACTCGGGTGTCTCGGCGCCGACCCGATTGCCACGTTGGTCACCGAGGGCATCGTCGCGAACGGCATCGAGCGGTCATTGGTCGAGCTCGGCCATCTTGGCGCGACGACCGCCGGCGCAACGCCGCTGGTCCGAACCGCGATGGTCGATGTCGGTCCGTTCGTCGAGGCCGGCGCCGACATCGTCGAGCAGCTCGCACTGGCGCTCTCGACCGGTGTCGCGTATCTCCGAGCCATGGAGGCTTCGGGTCTCGATGTGGATACGGCCGCATCGCAGATCGAGTTCACCCTGGTACTCGATGCAGAGTTCTTCGAGGGGATCGCCTCGGTCCGAGCGTTCCGGCGGACCTGGGCGGAGGTCCTGACGGCGAGCGGGGCGCCTGATGCCGGACGCCACACCCGTGTCACGGTGAGAACTGCAGCGCGCATGATGACCCGACGCGACCCGTGGGTCAACCTGTTGCGGGTGACATCGGCCTGCTTCGCCGCCGCAGTCGGTGGCGCACAGGCCGTCGTGGCGTTGCCCTTCGACTCCGAATGCGGCCTGCCCGACGGGCTCGGGCTTCGCATGGCTCGCACCACTCAACTGTTGTTGGCCGAGGAGTCTCACGTCGCCGAGATCGTGGATCCAGCCGGTGGTTCCTGGAGCCTGGAGGCCCTCACCGATTCCTACGCCGAGGCTGCATGGTCGAACTTCGCGGAGCTCGAGGGAGCGGGCGGTGTCATCGGTGGCCTGCTCGATGGTTCGATCGCATCGGGTCTCGCCGAGAGCTGGGAACGACGGCGGCGTGCTTTCGCCACACGGAAGGCGCCCATCTGTGGGGTGAGCGAGTTCCCCTTCCTCGACGAGGCACCCGTGATCCGCCGAGCTCGCGACGCCGACGCTCCCGCTGTTCGAGCGGCGGCGCGCGTCGTGGGTGGCGACGCCGAGCACGTGCGGGGCACGGCAACGATGATCGAGCCGCTCCCGGCCCATTGCGCCGCCGCGGAGTTCGAGGCGTTGCGAGATGCCTCCGACGCACATCTGGCCGCCACCGGTGGGCGACCGACGATCTTTCTTGCCACGCTCGGCCCGGTGGCGGAGCACACGGCTCGAGTTACCTGGGCGAAGAATTTCTATGAGGCCGGCGGCATCGCCACGATCGTCGGTGGTTCCTTGGCTGACTCGGGCTCGGCCATAGCGTGTCTCTGCTCGTCGGACGCGGTGTACGCGGAACAGGCCGAAACCGCTGCCGCGGAGCTCAAGGTCGCCGGTGCCCGCGAGGTGCATCTCGCCGGTCAGCCGGGTGATCGGCGCGGCGCCGACATCGCTGCTGGGGTTGATGAATTCATCCACGTGGGCGTCGACGTGATCGACATCTTGACCAGAACGCACACGAGCCTGGGAGTGACCAGATGAGCGCCATCCCCGACTTCGGCGGAACGAACCTCCCGCCTCGCACTGCGGCACCGCCCGGAGCGCGAGCGAAATGGGAGGCCGACGTCGTCGGCGCCACTGGCTTGGCGGCCGACAAGCTGACGGTGACCACCCCCGAAGGCATCGAGCTGCCACCGCTGTCGTCGGCCGAGGACGTTGCCGACCTCGATTTTCTCCACACCCTCCCGGGAATCAAGCCGTATCTCCGCGGTCCGTACCCGACCATGTACGTCAACCAGCCATGGACCGTTCGCCAATACGCCGGGTTCTCGACGGCCGAGGACTCCAACGCCTTTTATCGACGGAACCTCGCTCAAGGCCAGAAGGGCCTCTCGGTGGCCTTCGACCTGGCGACCCACCGCGGCTACGACTCGGACCATCCGCGGGTCTCTGGTGATGTCGGTATGGCCGGGGTGGCGATCGATTCGATCTACGACATGCGGACCCTGTTCGACGGGATTCCCCTCGATCAGATGTCGGTGTCGATGACGATGAACGGGGCAGTTCTGCCGGTGCTGGCGCTGTACATCGCGGCGGCCGAGGAGCAGGGCGTGAAGCCCGAGCAGCTCGCCGGAACCATCCAGAACGACATCCTCAAAGAGTTCATGGTCCGCAACACCTACATCTACCCGCCGACCCCATCGATGCGGATCATCTCGGACATCTTTGCGTTCACCAGCGAAAAGATGCCGAAGTACAACTCGATCTCCATCTCCGGCTATCACATGCAGGAGGCTGGAGCGACGGCCGATCTCGAGCTGGCGTACACCCTCGCTGACGGCGTCGAGTACATCCGTGCGGGCATCGACACCGGGCTCGAGGTCGACGCGTTCGCGCCGCGCCTCAGCTTCTTCTGGGCGATCGGGATGAACTTCTTCACCGAGGTCGCCAAGATGCGCGCCGGTCGGTTGCTGTGGGCCAAGTTGGTCAAGCAGTTCGATCCGCAGAGCGACAAGTCGCTGTCGTTGCGCACCCACAGCCAGACCTCCGGATGGTCGCTCACCGCGCAGGACGTCTTCAACAACGTGACCCGAACCTGTATCGAGGCCATGGCCGCGACCCAAGGCCACACCCAGTCACTCCACACCAACGCACTCGACGAGGCGTTGGCGTTGCCGACGGACTTTTCCGCACGCATCGCCCGCAATACCCAGCTTTTTCTGCAGCAGGAGTCGGGCACGACGCGCATCATCGATGCGTGGGGCGGCAGCTATCACGTCGAGCGGCTGACCAACGAGTTGGCCTGCAAGGCGTGGGCACACATCGTTGAGGTCGAAGAACTCGGTGGCATGGCCAAGGCCATCGAGGCGGGAATTCCGAAGCTCCGGATCGAAGAAGCCGCCGCGAGGACTCAGGCCCGGATCGACTCCGGCCGCCAGTCGGTGATCGGCGTGAACACCTATCGCCCGCAGGGCGATGCCCCCATCGATGTCCTCAAGATCGACAACCGAGCCGTCCGCGCGAACCAGATCGCCAAGCTCGAGCGATTGCGTGCCGAGCGCTCCTCCGACGACGTCGAGCGAGCGCTCGACGCCTTGACGAACTGCGCCGCCAGCGGCGACGGCAACCTCTTGGCGCTGGCGGTCGACGCTGCGCGTTCGATGGCGACGGTCGGAGAGATCTCCGACGCGCTCGAGAAGGTCTACGGTCGACATCGGGCCGAGATCCGGTCCATCTCGGGGGTCTATCGCAGCGAGATGGGTGAGACGAACGAATCGGTGCAGCGGGTTCGCGCCTTGGTCGAGCAGTTCGAGATCGACGACGGTCGTCGACCCCGAATTCTCATCGCCAAAATGGGCCAGGACGGTCACGACCGTGGACAGAAAGTCGTGGCGACCGGCTATGCCGATCTGGGATTCGTCGTCGATATCGGGCCGCTGTTCGCAACGCCTGCCGAGGTGGCGCGACAAGCCGTCGAGAACGACGTCCACATCGTCGGCGCGTCGTCGCTGGCAGCGGGGCACCTCACGCTGGTGCCCGAACTGCGCGAGGAACTCGCAGCCCTCGGGCGACCTGACATCACGATCGTGGTCGGTGGCGTGATCCCGCCGCAGGACTTCGATGAACTCTTGGCCGCCGGTGCCGCCGCCATCTTCCCGCCCGGCACGGTCGTCTCCGAAGCGGCCCGCCACATCGTCGAAATCCTCAATCAACGGATGGGATACTGATCCATGGCGCCGAAACCCCCGGCTGGTCCCGCAGCCAAGCACCGCCCGACAGCCGAAATGCTCGAGACGCGCAGGAGGTTCGTTGTGGTCCTCCCGATGATTCTCCTGGCCGTCGGCGTGATCGGAATGGTGTTGGTGTCAGCCTTCATGACATCGAACATCAAAGTGATCGTGATGGGCATCCTCGGTGCTGAGGTGGCGGTGGTGGCCTTCACTGCGTTCCGTCGCCGCAAGCAACTCATCGATCGAACCGAGATGATGTCCCGTCTTCCGTGGAAGGAGCACACGTTCGACATCGAACACCTGCGCACCGTGAGGGTGCGGACACAGAAGAGCTACATCACGGCGCAGCCGACGGACGGCCCCGACGCCGAGTGGTTCTTCGATCTCGTCATTCCGCCCTCAGAGCTCGACAGTTGGAAACACCGTTCGGGCAAACCCATCTGGGCGGTCGTCGAAGGTGAGCGGGCGGTGCTCTCGCTCGACAATGGATCCACGTTTGCGTTCTCGAACAGTCGACGGAGCGCGTCCTGAACTCAGCGGATCCTGGCGAACTCGCCGAGGGTGTCCGTGGCGGCAATCGGACTGTGTTGTCGCAGGTCATCACGCTGCTCGAGAGCCGCCGCCCCGATCACGCCGAGTTGGCTGCGGAGGTGCTGGCACTGCTCTTGGCGGACACCGGCGGCTCCACCCGCGTCGGTATCACCGGTGTGCCTGGGGTGGGAAAGTCGACCTTCATTGATCAGTTCGGGATCAATCTCTGCGAGACCGGACTGTCCGTAGCGGTTCTGGCGGTCGATCCGTCGTCGCAGCGGAGCGGTGGGTCCATCCTGGGCGACAAGACGCGAATGTCGCGCCTGGCGTTCCATCCGGATGCGTATATTCGGCCGTCGCCCGCTGGCGTCACGTTGGGCGGGGTGACCCGGACGACTCGGGAGACGATCCTCGTGTGTGAGGCCGCCGGATTCGACGTGGTGCTGGTCGAGACAGTCGGGGTCGGCCAATCCGAGACGATCGTCGCTGAGATGGTGGACTTCTTTCTGGTGCTGATGCTCGCGGGTGCCGGTGACGAACTGCAGGGGATCAAGAAGGGCGTGCTCGAGATCGCCGACATGATTGCGGTCAACAAGGCCGACGGCGACAACGTCACGAAAGCAGCAGCAGCTGCCTCGGACTATCGCCATGCCTTGTCGTTGACCCAACCGATGTCGCCGTCGTGGTCGCCGCCAGTTGTTACCTGTTCGGGCGCCACGAATGTCGGGCTCGATGACATCTGGACCCAGGTCGTGGTCCATCGCGACAAGCTGACCGCCACCGGCGAACTCGATGCCCGACGCCAGGATCAGCAGGTCCGCTGGATGTGGTCGATGGTCGATGATCGGCTCGTGACCGCCCTGAGATCTCACCCGGCCGTGCAAGACATCGTGGGTGACGTCGAGGCGTCGGTCCGCAGTGGCGTGTTGGCGGCCTCGGCGGCGGCCGAGCAACTGTTGGCAGCATCGGACTCGCCGACAGGCTGATTCGCTGACAGACTGCGGAAAGTGCGTGTTCGGCTGGGGCTGACGCAAACGGGCGAGGCTTGGATTGCGCTGATCGGAGTGCTCCTTGGCGCGCTGGTCGTGGTCGGCGCCGACCGCTTGGGCGCCGCCACCGTTGACGACGCTCCGACCCGCCTTCGCTCGGCGACGGTATCGATCTGGTCCGACGGCTGCGGCCAACGGTCTGGCACGGGAGTGCGGATGGCGAACGGGCGGATCCTCACCGTGAGCCACGTCGTGGCCGGTGGTCGACTCACTATTGATGGACAGCCCCTTGCCGACGTGACCGTGGATCCGAGCGTGGACCTTGCCTACGCCGAGGCTGGCTCTGACGACCCCGCCGGTCTGGTGATTGCGTCCGGATCGCCGGTGGTTGGAGACCGGGTAACCGTCGCTGGGCGCAGCACCGGCTCAACCGAGATCCGACCGGCGATCGTGACCGGGTGGGTAGGTCCCAAGGGTCCGGCCGATCCGCCGATTGCCATGCAACTCGACGTTCCAGCCAGTCCAGGCGACTCCGGCGGTGGCGTGGTCAACGAACGGGGCGAGCTGGTCGGACTGATCTACGCCACCGAGTTCCGCACCGGTCGAGCGCTGGTGCAACCCGTCGGTGGCATCGCCCTCACCCGAGTGGGCACCCCGAGCGTCTGTCAGCGCTGACACGGTCAAGATCTGCTGCCGGTGAGGAGCTGCTGGCGGTCAGGCGGCGTGGAGGTGGTCAGGCGGCGTGGAGGTGGGGTGAACTCGGTGCGGATTTCAACTGAAGGGTTGATGCCCATAGTGGTCGAGATGAACGACCTCGCCGATCGGTCGTCGCGTGGTTGGGCCGTACTTTCCCTTCGCCCACCCGATGGGGATGATGCACACCGGATTCATGCTTCGGGGTAGCCCGAGGATGCGGCGAGCAGCAGGAATATTCCAGATCGGCAGGGTCTGGATCGAGGCGCCGAGGCCAACCGCCCGACAGCCGAGCAGCAGATTCTGTACTGCTGGAAACACCGAGCCGTAGAACGACGACACCGAGATCTGCGGACGACCGACGGGCTTGTGCTTGATGCCTCGCCGGTAGCAGGGGATCACGAATACCGGGATGTCCTCGAAGTGCTCCGCCTGCCACTGTCCGGGGCGCATCTGGCGGAGGGCCGCAGCATCGCCACGCGCCTGTCGCTCGACGATCGGATTGAAGATCCGGTAGAGCCGTCGATACAGCTTGGCGAGGCGGGCCTTCTGCTCTCGGTCCTCGACCACGAGATAGCACCAATCTTGGGTGTTCGAACTGGTTGGTGCCTTCAGCGACAGCTCGAGGAGTGCCAGCAACACCTCGTGGGGGACCGGATCAGTATGGAGCCGCCGAACGGCGCGTTGCGTCCGCATGGCCTCGGCCATTGGTGTGTCGAGCCGACCGAGCGCAACGGCAGTCTCGGGTGGAACGAACGGGTCAGCGGGAGCATCGGACATCTGGCCACCGTAGGTTGCGAGACCGATGCCGCGTCGGGGTCAGTTCCGGTTGGCTCAGGTCACGACCCACGGGTCGCGGGGGATGCGGCCGAGAGCGAACTCGCCGTCGCCCGTTTCGAGCGAGCCGCCCATCCCGCGCGATTCGCCCATCCCGAGCGATTCGAGCAGCCGGTCACGGACCGAGGCCGCATCGACTCCCAACTCCATCATCTGGCGCAACGTGATCGCCCCGTCTCGCTTGGCCAACCGATCGCGATTCGCATTCACCGCCAGCGGAATGTGGGCGTAGGTCGGTGTTGGCAACCCGAGTACCTCCTGCAATCGAAGCTGAGAGAGCGTCGCCTCGGCGAGATCGGCACCTCGCAACACGTGGGTCACCCCCTGATCGGCATCATCAACGACCACCGCGACGTGATACGCCGGAACCCCATCGCGACGTCGAAGGACGATGTCGTCAGTCCGACCACGAACCACACCAAGGATTCCGTCGTCGAATTCCCGCTCTACACCATCGCCGCGCAGTCGGAGAGCTGCCGGCTGGCCTGACCGCTCGCGCTCGGCGATCTCGTGGGCGCTCAACGATCGACACGTTCCCGGGTAGCCCGCTGCGACATCGCCATGCGGCGCCGACGCTGCCTCGGCGATCTCCCGCCGTGAACACCAACACCGATAGGTCCGACCAGCTGCTGTGAGTTCCGCAATGGCGGCGTGATAGAGCTCGAACCGTTGCGATTGGCGGACCACCGGCAGCGACCAGGTGAGGCCGATGGCCGCCAGGTCTCGCAACTGCTGCGCCTCGTGTTCGCGAGATGAGGTGACCCGGTCGAGGTCCTCCATTCGAACGATGAAGTCACCGTCGATCGACTTTGCCCACTGCCACGCCGCCATCGCCGTGCGCAGGTTTCCGACGTGCAACTCGCCGGTCGGCGATGGGGCGAACCGACCTCGGGTCATGTCCTTGGCCATGGGCAGCCCTCAACGTCGGTCGAGCGCGCTCACAACGACAGCGGGGGGACCATGGCCTCGATCAGCACCGGTCCGGGAGTGGCGAGTGCAGCTTCGAGTTGGGCTACGAACTCGTCGGCGGTCGTGGCCCTCGTGGCGGGAACGCCCATCCCCGTTGCCAAGGCCACAAAGTCCAAGTCGGGCCCAGAAATGTCGAGCATCGCCTTCGCCTTCGGACCGGCAGCGTCGGCGCCGACTCGGTTGAGCTCCATGTTCAGGACCGCGTAGGAGCCGTTGTTGCAGATCACGGTCGTGATGTTCAGTCCCTCACGAACCTGCGTCCACAAGCCCTGCAAGGTGTACATGGCGGAGCCGTCGGCTTCGACACACAGCACCGGACGATCGGGAGCCGCCACGGCAGCACCAACTGCCAGCGGGATACCGATACCGATGGCGCCGCCCGTCAAGGTGAGGAGATCGTGAGCCGGACAACCACCGGTGGCGCCCGAGATGAACAGTCCAGACGTGTTGGATTCGTCCACGATGATGCAGTGCTCCGGCAGCAACGCTCCGATGGCCGCCGCCATGGATTCGCTGGTGAGCTCACCCGTTGGTCGGGCTGGACGAGACGGTGCGGCGACGGCGACCTCTTGGGCGGTCGCATCGAGGAGTTCCGCCAGTCGTTCCAGCGCAGCAACCGGGTCGACTCCGCCAGCGGAGATGTCCGTCACCCCGCACCCGTCGGGAACGAGAACCGACGCCTTGTCGGGGTAAGCGAAGAAGGACACCGGCGACGCAGCATCGGCGAGGATCATGTGCTGGGTCCCGTCGAGCTGCATCTCGGCGAACTCGGCCAGGTACGCCAGGCGATCGACTGCCGGAATTCCAGCGCCGCGCGCCAGCCGGGGCGGGAACGTCTCGCACAACAGCTTGGAGCCGGTGGCGGCGGCCACGCGATGCGCAGCACGCAGTCCGGCCTCGGTCAGGACTCGTCCACCGATGAACAAGGTCACCGAGAGATCGGATCTCAGAACGTCGGCCAACGCGGCGAGGAGCTGCTCATCAGCGTTCACGGGCTGGAGCGGGTCGAGAGGTGCAACCGGGCCGGGCGATTCGAGCCAGCACACATCTGCGGGAAGGATCAGCGTGGCCACCTGGCCGGGCCCCTCGCTGGCAGCGACGACGGACCGGGCGGCGTCGGTCGCCACGTCGTCGGGGGACATCGAACGATGCACCCAACCTGATACGGCTGAGGCGATCGAATCGATGTCGGATTCGAGCGGTGCGTCGTACTGCTTGTGATAGGTGGCGTGGTCCCCGACGATGTTGACGATGGGGGTGTGGGCCCGGCGGGCATTGTGGAGATTCGCCAGGCCGTTGCCGAGTCCCGGCCCCAGGTGGAGGAGCGTCGCGGCGGGCTTCCCGGCCATCCGCCCATAGCCATCGGCGGCAGCGGTGACGACCCCTTCGAACAGCCCGAGAATGCCCCGCATCTCTGGCACGTCGTCGAGTGCCGCGACGAAATGCATCTCCGAGGTACCCGGATTCGTGAAGCACACATCGACCCCTGAGTCGACCAATGTGCGGATCAAGGCCTGTGCGCCGTTCATGTGATCGTCTCCCGGGAGTTCTCAGCAACCATGCGTTGTCTCAGTGTCGCTCGGCACGGTAGCCGCAGCGGTGGGATCATGTCTGGGTCCCCCGACAAAGGAGAAACCGTGACAGCGACGGTGCTCGTGAACCCGAGCAGCGGCTCCGCCGTGTCCATGGCGGGCGAACTCGTTGATTTGGGTGTCGCTGTCCAGCACTGTGAGCCCGATCGCATCGTCGGGGAGGTGCGCCGACTTTGCGACAAGGAGACTGCTGTCGTTGGCGTGGTGGGCGGCGACGGAACCCTGAGGTCGGTGTCGGGCGCATTGGCGGGATCGTCCACCGCGCTGCTGCCGATTCCGGGCGGGACGCGGAACCATTTCGCACGGGCCAACGGAATCGACTCTGTTGAGCGGGTGATGGCGGCGCTGCGCGGTGGGGTGCCCACCCACGTCGATGTGGCGTGGGCGAACGAGCAACCATTCCTCAACAATGCCAGCATCGGTTGGTATGCGCAGATGCTCCACACGAAGGAGCAGATGGAACGAAAGTTGCCCCGACGCATCGCCCGGGCGCTGGCGTTTGTGACGAACCTGCCGAGAGCGCATCGGTTCACCGTCGAGGTCGGCTCCGAGTCGATGCACGCGTGGTTGGGGTTCGTTGGCAACGGTGAGTACGGCACCGGTCCATTCGATCTTGGTAGTCGATCAGACCTTGCGGACGGGTTGCTCGACGTCCGCTTCGCCGATGCTGATCCAGCGTGGGCTCGGACGAGGATCACCGCCCGAATCCTGTCGTCGCGATTGGACCAGAGCCCGTTGATGTCTCGGCAACTCGTTGACCAATTGACAGTCATGGTGGGTCGTTCGTCGCGGGTCAGCGCCGCCCTCGACGGCGAGCTCTTGCGTCTGGCGAATCCGCTTCGGTTCAGAGTGGACCCGGGCTCACTCCTCGTGATGCGTCCTCCGGCGTCTGACGTACCGCTCGTCTGACGTTCCGCTCGTCGGGCCGACTACAGCATCGCTCCAGGGTTGAGGATGCCGTTGGGGTCGAAGGCGATCTTGATTCGTCGCATGAGATCGATCTTGGCGGGGTCCTCCAGTTCCAAGAAGTACGAGCGCTTCTCGGAGCCCAGACCGTGCTCACCCGAGATGGCCCCACCGACTTCCATCGCCGCCGCAAAGAGCCCCTTCATCACCCGCGCCCGGACCTCGTCGTCTGCTTGGAACACGGCAAGGTGGACGTTGCCGTCGCCAGCGTGGCCACACCCGGCGATCCAGCTGCTCGACTCGGTCGCGAGCGCTGCCACCTTGGACATGAACTCGGGTATCTGGGCTCGGGGAACCACCGTGTCGACGATGTCGTTGGCCCCGTTGGCCTTGGCCAGCCAGAACGCCTTTTCTCGACTCTCGATGATCTGGGTGGCGGCGGCAGCGGGCAACACGAACACGTCCATGGCGCCGAGCTCGGACAGATGGATGGCCAGCGCTTCGGCGTCGGCCTCGAGGCGATCCTCGTGTGCGCTTTCGATCACGACCACCAGGTAGGCAAGTGCTCCCGCCTTGATCTCCTCGGATACGCCCAGATCGATCCCGGCGGCAGCGGTCATGACCGACATGGTGAGAAGATCGATGTATTCGAGAATCATCGGAGCGACTCCCGAATCGACCACTCTGGGAACCGCGCGGGTGACCTCCTCGAGCGTTGCGAACGGGGCGAGCACGGTGGCGGAATGAGCGAGCCGTGGGTGGAGCTTGATCGTCACCTCGCACACCAATGCCAGGGTGCCCTCCGACCCGCAGACGAGCTGGACGAGGTCGTAGCCCGTCGTCGACTTCACATATTTGCCACCCATTCGCATGACCTCGCCGTCGGCCAGGACCGCCTCGAGACCCAGCACGTGTTGGCGGGTCACGCCGTACTTCACGGCGCGCATCCCCCCGGCGTTGGTGTTGACGTTGCCGCCGAGACTGGCCGAATTCTCGCCGGGAAACACTGGATACACCAGGCCCATGGGCGCGATGAGCGCGTCGAGTTGCTCGAGCGTGACGCCGGGCTGCACCGTCGCTGTGTGGTTCTCGGTGTCGACTTCGAGGATGGCTGCCATCCGTTCGAAGCTGACCAACAACCCACCGTGTCGTGGGATCGCCGCGCCTGAGAGGCCGGTGCCCGAGCCGCGTGCCGTGATCGGAACACGAGCGTCGTTGGCCAGCTTCGCCACCGCGGCGACCTCGGCGGTCGTCGCCGGCCGGACAACCGCCATCGGGCGGACGGGCACTGCGCCGAGCGCCTCGTCGTGGGTGTCGTCCTCGTTGATCGAGTCGCCGACGCTGATGTTGGCAGCCCCGACGATGGTCTCCAACGCCGCGATGGTGGAGACGACGAGGCCGGGTGAGAAATCGACGAGGGCAGACGATGAGGGCATTGGCACATCTTGGCCCAGCAACGACCGAGCGTGACGCTCGGAGTTCGTTAGCTCAACACGGGGCGCAACGACTCGAGCCAGGCGGCGGCAAGAATGTCGTAGCCCGCGCCGTTGGGATGATTGCCGTCATCGGCGAGCAGCGATGGGTCGGTGAACAGAGCGAGGTCAGTAGGAGCCACGATCGCCCTGTGTGCTCGGCCGACCTCGTCGATCACGTCGTTCATTCGGGCGGCCAACACCGACATCTGACGGACCTCGTCGCTCGATGTCGACGGGAACGTCGAGCGGCGCAGCGTGTCGTCGGCGGCAACCGGCCGTTTCGATTGGTCATCGACCCGACCGATCACCACCACGGCGCCGGCTTCGGCCAGCTGCTGGCAGATCGTGTTGAGATTGCTGCGAAATCGACCGAGCACGTCGTTCTCGTCGGAGGCTGTGGTTCCTGACTCGGCGCCGTATTCGTAGGCGTACCAGAGGTCGTTGCTGCCGATGAGCACCGTCGCAATCGCGCCGCGACCTTCGCCGATGGCCGCCTCGATGGCCGACAGGGCTGCTGGAAGTTCGCCCGGAGTGCCGTCCTGGCCGGAGATCAGGTTCGTGGAATCCCAGCCCGATCGCCCCAGGTTGGTCACCGTTGAACCCGGACGGGCTGCATCGATGAGTCGTTCGAGCCGTGCGGGATAGCCGGTCCCCTCACTGTCGCCTGAGCCTTCGGTCAAGGAGTCACCGAGCGCGATGACCGTGACCGGTCCCGCAGCCACACCCTCGGCTGCCTGAGCGGTGCCCAATGGGGACGATGTCGAAGCGGTTGGAGGTGCCGGCTCGTCGCTGCCCGAACGGGAATCGGTGGTGGGCTCTTCGCTGGCAGGCGCGCTGGATGCCGACACGCGTGGCGGAGCGTCGGTTTCGGCGCACGACACCCCGGTCAGAACAACGAGGAGAGCGACGGTGCTCACGAGGCGACGATGATTCATCGACTCCTATCGGGCGGTTGAGTCACCGATCAAGTTCGACGCATCCCACGCTTCGTTCAGCGCTTCGAGGATCGTTGCCGACTCCTGCGCGCCCGACAGTGCGAATGCTCGGTCGATCACAAAGCACGGAACGCCGGTGATGCCGAACTCGCGGGCGTGGGCCTCGTCGAGGCGTACCTCAGCGTCGAAGCGATCCCCGGCGAGCACCTCCGAGACCTGGTCCGCATCGAGACCCACTTCTGTCGCCATCTCCGACAACGACGAGCGGTCGGCCACGTCAGCGCCTTCAACGAAGTAGGCATGCATGAGGCGCTCCTTCATCGCGTCAGCCCGCCCAGCGGACGCGGCGAGATGGATGAGTCGGTGAGCGTCAAAGGTCGAGGAACGCTTCGCCAGATCGAAGCGATAGCTGAGCCCGACGCTGGCTGCGACCTCGCTGACGCGGTCCATCATGGCCAGCGCTGCCGTGCGGTCGGTGCCGTACTTCGTTGCCAGGTGCTCGGCCAGATCGACATGGCTGTCGGTGGACGCGGCGGGATCGAGTTCGTAACTCCGCCACACAACTTCGACCTCGTCTCGATGGTCGAAGTGCGCGAGCGCCGCTTCGAATCGCCGCTTGCCGATGTAGCACCAGGGGCAGACGACGTCGGACCAGATTTCCACGATCATGGTCACGTCAACCCACCTGAGGATCGAACTGTTCCATGGTCAACTCGGGGGAAAGCGCCGTTCTCGTTGGAGGCGCCGATATGGTCGAGGATTCACTCTGGCGAGGCGGTCTGCCTCTCCGCACGACTCTGGAGATTCGATGTCCACTGCCGCTACCCCCCGACGTATGACCGCAGCGCTGATGGCAGGTCTGTTCCTTCTCACCCCGCTGGCATGTGGTTCCGACGACTCAACCGCCGCGACCAAGGCGGATAGTGGTTCGGCGACGACGATTGCGGGCAGCAGCGACGCCGCCGAACCTTCCGACTCTGGGGCGACCGAACCGTCGGACTCCGATACACCGAAGGCCGAAGCGGGCGATCCGTGCCGCTGGTACACCGCCGCGGAGATGGAGGCGCTCGTCGGCGCCCCGATGACGATGAAGGCCGAGGACACTCCGAGCGATCTGGGCAAGGAGTGCGTCTACGACAACCCCGAGACGAGCGTCACCGTCCGGCCCGGCACCGCTGCGATGTACGACTCGTTCCGTGCGACGGCGAAGTCCATGAACATCGGGGGACCGCAAATCGATTTCCCCGGGGTCGGCGACGAGGCATTCCACGACAACGACGGCACGCGAGGTAACCCATCGGTGTCGATGAGTGCGAAAGCGGGCGATGCTGCCATCACGGTTGAACTCGCAACGGTGGGCAGCGCTATTGCGAGTGTCGATACGGGCATCGAGATCGTTTCGACCGTCGCGAAGACTGCCCTCGACAAGGGCTGACCGCTCACCGGCCGGTGCCTTCGGAAGGCGCGCACGCGCAACAACATGCGGTGCTGCCAACGGTGCGCGCTATGAGTCGAACGGTTTCAGCGACCGGTCCGCCGAATGGCGAGTGCAGCGGCGATGACATCGACAACGCGGTCGGGCTCATCACGCAGATGCGCCCATGTGAATCGGAGGGTGGTCCAGCCGTGGGTGGTCGCGACCTGGTCCCGTCGTCGGTCGGCTTCGAAGGCGGTCGGGTTGGCGTGGAACGCGTGACCGTCGAGTTCGATGATGAGTCGAGCTTCGACGTAGGCGGCATCGACCCGGACCCCGCGGTTCCAAGGCGGAGTCCACTGCAACGTGGGTCGGGGCAGCGCCGATGCGTCGATGACCTGGAGAAAGAGTCGCTCGAGACGGCTTGAGGCGTAGTCGCCGGCGACTCGGCGTTCGAGCTCCCGGCGGGCGCGGGCAGTACCGGGGCGTCCCTGGCCACAGACCTCGTCGAACCACTCGCTCAGCTTGTCGAGTCTGCGCCGGCTGCCCGCCGCGTATCGGTCGACCAGCGCTGTGAAGGCGTCATCAGTCAATTGCGAGGCCATCTCGAGCACCGTGACCTCGGGACGGGTGACCCGCAATCCATCGACCTTGATGGTCCACGGACCAAGATCGAGGCGGCGACGATGGACGATGACCCCGATAGGCGCCCCATTGGTTGTCATCGGGATTGAGAGTTCAGGTGACGTCGGCTCGTCTGCGAAATCGAGCCACCAGGCCGCGCTGCGGTGACTGGCCACCGAATTTGGCAGCGCCAGGTGAGCTGCCCAGAGCATCGATCGCCCAGTTTCGGCTGAGGTAATGCTTCGGTAGACGCCACGAGAAACGGGAACGAGCAGACCGCAGCCCACACGATGCTGGACCTGGCGTGGGGTGAAACCGGCGTTGATGATCTCCTCTCGCGAGAGGCAGCCATGCTGACGCTGAAGTGTGGCGGCAAGTCTGATGAGCAGGCGATCCACGGGGTTCCCCTTGGTGTGAGCCGGGAGGGGAAGCCCGTGAGGACGCTACCGACGTGGTGTGTCAGCGAAGGAGATCTGCGACGCTGTGGTTCGCCAGGAAGCGCGCACGCGCAGCAACATGCGGTGTTGCCAACGGTGCGCGCTTCGGTCGGACCGGACGAGTCGGGGCTCAGCGGCGGCGACGGGCGATCAGGAGCCCGGCCCCGAGACTGACGGCGACCACTGCGATGATGATCCAGATCGCCGACGATGACGAGTCGCCGCCCGGATTTGCCGTGACCGCTGGCGCCGGCGCGGCGGCCTCGCCAGCAACCGATGGGGCACTGAACGTGGGCAGCTTCGGTTCGGGTCGAGCAGTGCCCGACAAGAAGACCGGATTCGCGATGTTGACGGGCAGCTCGGCGCCGGGCGCCTTCGTGGTGTTGAGCACTTCTGCACCCCAGAACGTTCCGAGGGTCCCCTCATCGGCGACTCGAACGATCGGCGTCTCATGGACGAACGGATCGCTCGTGACAGCGACTCGCTCGACCTCGGTGCCGTTGCGTCGCACCGTCAACGTGTCGCCGACGGCGCCGGTCACGGTGAGCTTCATTGTTGCCTCGTCAGCGACCAGTGTGTCGCCGAACATCGCAGTCGTGCCGTCGGTGGTAGTCGCCGTCAGGTCCAATGTGGGGCTTTCTTTCCCGAGCCCTTTGACGTAGGCGTGGCCACGGCGGAGCGCTTCGTCGACCGCAGGTCGGCTGAGCTGGTTGGCGTAGACCATGGTGGAAGTACTGCCGTACTTGGCGCCCTGCTTGTCGTCGGAGCCTGAGACAGCGACGAGTCGATGACCTTCTCGCAGCAGTCGTTCCCACAGTTCGATGGCCGTTCGAACGAATGGATTGGGGATTTTCGTCCCCCCGAGTTCCGCAATCGATCCTTCGGTGACGATCTCGATCAGATCGGCCGCGGCCCAATCGGTGTCGTCGAGGAGCTCGTAGAAGCAACCACGACACGCCGACCCGAACGTCGCCGGCGGGTAGATCGTCGGATGAGCAAGAGACACAAGCGCGCCGTCGGCGGCGGCGGAGCGCTGGATGTCACCGATCGTGACGCCATCGTGGCCGACGCGGTACTCGATATTCGACGGCGTTTCGCTGAGCACGATCATGTGGCCGAAGTAGCTGATGACTTCTCGGCCGGGCCAGATCAGCAGGTCGGGGTTGGCTCGTTGAGTGGCGCCGAGCCGATCCCAATGCGCAGGGGTGACGTACTCGGTGACCGGAATGATGTCGAGGTCAGCAGCCCGCGCGAACTCGACCATCTTGTCGGGTTCGGGGCCACCAGGGCTGCTGTGAAAGGCGTGGAGGTGGAAGTCGCCGGCGTACCAACCAGCATCTGGTCGAGCGACATGGGTGGGGTCGACCGGGTCCGGCGCCAGGGGCGCTGCAGCGGCTCCGGCGGGGCACCGGATCTCGACTCTCCACGTCAGTGCTTGATCGAGCGCGGCGATTCCCAACTCGATGTGCCAGGTGCCAGGTTCGATCGGACCGGCGACCACCGTGCGTTCGTTGCGATCCGGCGAGATGATCTCTGGGGCCAAGGATTTGTCGAGTCTCGCCTGGCGACTCCCCGACCACGTGCGGAAAGCGTCTCTTCCCGACGTTCCGCTCGCGTCCCACACACCGAGATCGATCACCCCGGCGGCGACCGGGTCCCACGTGTACGCCACCTCGACCCGCGCTGTTCCCTCGGGAACGGTGAAGGGCTCCAAGAGGTAGGTCTTGGCGGCCGACGTGTCGACAGTCCCCGTCAGGGTGATCAGGTCAGCGCCACACGTTGGGCTGACCGGGGCTTCGGCGATTGCCAGCGAGGCGGGAAGGGGGAGTGTGATGGCCACGGTGGCCAGCGCCGCTGCCAACCGCAGACCGATCCGTCGACGGGTGAGTCCGACGCGACGTTCCATCCCAGCCAGCTTTGCATGCTGGCGATGGCCGACGACGTGTCGTCGCTCTCCCGCTCACGTTTCGGTGCGTTCGAGGATCATGACCATCTCGGCCTTGGAACTCTTCCAGAGGTTGGCGGCCACGAAGCTCTCCGCCAAACGCCAGCCTTCCGAGGCATCTGTTGAGCGCACCCTCGAGGGCTTCGATGTCGAATGACCCGGTGAAGCGGCTATCGCGCTCGGTGATGACTTTGTACTCAAACATGGTTGTCTCCTGGCTGGGTGGGGTGGGTCACTTGCTTTCGTCGCTGTCGGGGAAGAACAACGTGTCGATGGGCTGGTCGAAGACGGCGGCGATTTTGAAGGCGAGGGGAAGGCTGGGGTCATACCGTCCGGTCTCGATCGAGTTGATGGTCTGGCGGGAGACATCGAGCCGATCGGCGAGGTCCGCTTGGCTCCACTGACGCGCGGCGCGGAGCTCGCGCAGCTTGTTGTTCACGACGACCGACGCTGGAGAATCGCAAGCGCTCCAACCCATGCGCACACACCGGCGATGAAGGTGAGTTGGGTCTGCTGGCGGGGATCGCCGATGTCGGCACCCTGGAGCACGCCGATGATCGCCAACGCCACGATGAGCACCGCGAAGGCAATGGCCATGGCCGACAACTGCACGAGCCGCTCACGTTCATCGGACCGACGGACGACACGGATTTGGCCCCAGGCCAGGATCGCGATGGCCCCGATCGGGGAGAGCGACCACAGACGGTGCCATGCGCTGGAGTTGGCGTCCGGGTCGACGATGATCAGGCTGCCCTGGGTCAGGGCCAACGCGACCAATCCTGGGATGAGGTCTCGGACGGCAGATCGGTGGCGAGCGACATCGCTTCGGCTTGGTCGTTCGGTGGGGTTCGAGGGCATGGCTCTAATGTAAAGAGAACTTGTCACTCTGTCAAGGAGACTTGACCACCGCTCTCGAGAGCGAATTTCGCTCGTCGATTCACTCAGTCTCGAACAGAGACCTCGTAGGCGCAGCTGTGCGCTCCGGCCGTTTTGTGGGTAACTCGCTCCACGTTCGCCTCTGGCAACAACTCCCGGAGGAACTCGAGCTCGTTGGTGCAGGCCTGCCGGTAGTGACTGGCAACCGCCCAGATGGGGCAACTGTGGAGGTTGATCCGATGGTGGTTGGGGTCGACTGTCTCGCAGTCGGCAAGGAACCCCTGCGCATCGAGCAGTTCGGTCAGGTGAAGCACTCGTTCATCGACCGACAGGGCTGAGAGTTCGTCCTGAGCGGCTACGACCTGGTCGCGTCGCCGCCGCTCGAAGATGCGATTGACGAGCTCGGGGTCCTCCTCTTCGATGTGCCCGAGCAGTTCGATCGACAACGTGCTGGCCGCCGTGACGAACAGCTGCTCAGTTTCTTCGGTGGCCCGGTAGCGGTCGGCCGGTCGGCCGGGTTGGCCACGGTCCTGGTGGGCAGCGATCAACCCGGCGGATCGAAGCGCGCTCAGGTGTTGTCGTAGGGCGCTGGAGGAGATCTCGAGCGTGGCAGCCAACTCGTCGGCGGTGGATTCGCCGACCCGCTTCAATGCTTCGAGCACTCGGCGCTGGGCTGGCGATATCGAGGCGCTCGCCGTTTCCATGTGCTGACAATACCACCGAGTCAGACGGTTTCAAGTGTTTCACAACCTATAACTGGCTAAATATGCCCTGAGCTGGGTAGAGTCCATATCGAGGCTTGGTTTGAACCAGAACCCTGCAATGCGGCACCAAGACCTCCCCGGACGTTCGTTCCGCGGGTGTCATCACACGAAGGAAGCAACATGAAGGTTTGGATCGACCAGGATCTCTGCACCGGTGACGGCCTCTGCGAAGAACTCGCGCCCGACGTCTTCTTCGCCCTCGACGACGGGCTGTTCTACGTCAAGGAATCGGCGCAGTCATTCGGTGCGGAGAAGCTCTTTGACGGTGCGGCCAACCCGGCCGGCTCTGCCGGCATGGCTCGCATCCCTGACGGTGGCCTCGAGCGTGTCATCGAAGCGGCGGAAGAATGTCCCGGCGAGTGCATCTTCATCGAGCTCGACGAGTAACCACGCGCCGACACCCGGATGCATCGGCGCACGTAACGTACTGAGCCAGAGCGCGGCGTCATCCCCACCGACGGCACGATCAAGAACAGAAGGAACACCCCATGAGCGAGACCCTCCGCACGATCGAGGAACTGACCGAGGCCGGCTATGAGTACGGGTTCAGCACCGACCTCGACACCGACATCGCGCCGCCCGGGCTCACCGAGGACACGGTGCGGCTGATCTCGGGCAAGAAGAACGAGCCAGCGTGGTTGCTCGAGTGGCGTCTCAAAGCGTTCGAGGCGTGGAAGACGATGGCCGAACCCGACTGGGCGAAGCTCGAGATCGCCCCGATCGACTACCAGGCACTCAGCTATTGGGCGGCGCCGAAGAAGAAGCCCGTGCTCGACAGCATGGACGACGTGGATCCTGAGATCCGCGACATGTTCGACAAGCTCGGCATCCCCCTGCATGAGCAGAAGATGATGAGCAACGTGGCCATCGACGCCATCGTCGACTCGGTGTCCGTGACTACCACCTTCAAGGCGACGTTGGCGGAGTCCGGTGTCATCTTCTGCTCGTTCTCGGAGGCCGTTCAGGACCACCCCGAACTCGTGCGCGAGCATTTGGGTTCAGTCGTTCCCTTCCGCGACAACTACTTTGCGGCGCTCAACTCGGCGGTCTTCTCCGACGGCTCCTTCTGCTATATCCCCGCCGGGGTTCGATGCCCCATGGAGCTGTCCACCTACTTCCGGATCAACTCGCAGAACACCGGCCAGTTCGAACGCACGCTGATCATCGCCGACGACGACTCTCACGTCTCGTATCTGGAGGGGTGCACCGCGCCGCAGCGTGACGAGAACCAGTTGCACGCAGCTGTTGTCGAGTTGGTCGCGAAGGACCGGGCGGAGATCAAGTACTCGACAGTGCAGAACTGGTATCCGGGCGATGAGAACGGTGTCGGAGGGATCTACAACTTCGTGACGAAGCGCGGGCGAGCGCACACCGACGCAAAGATCTCATGGACACAGGTCGAGACCGGCTCGGCGATCACGTGGAAGTACCCCAGCGTGATCCTGCAAGGCGACCGTTCGGTGGGCGAGTTCTACTCGGTGGCGTTGACGAGCAAGCGCCAACAGGCCGACACTGGCTCGAAGATGGTGCACATCGGAAAAGACACGACGAGCAGCATCATCTCGAAGGGCATCTCCGCTGGCCGCGGACAGAACACGTACCGCGGTCTGGTCAAGATCATGCGATCAGCCGAGAATGCCCGTAACTACACGCAGTGCGACTCGCTGCTTCTCGGCTCCGACTGCGGGGCACATACCATCCCGTACATCGAGGTGAAGAACCCCACGGCGCGGGTCGAACACGAAGCCTCGACGTCAACGGTCGGCGAAGACCAGTTGTACTACTGCCGTCAACGCGGGATGAGCGAAGAGGATGCAATGTCGATGATTGTCAACGGGTTCTGTCGCCAGGTGTTCGACGAACTCCCGATGGAGTTCGCGGTCGAGGCGCAGCGGTTGTTGAGCGTCAGCCTGGAAGGAAGTGTCGGCTGATGCTGCACGTCAAAGATCTCACAGCCTCCATCGGAGGAACTCCGATCCTCAAGGGTCTCGATCTCGACATCGGAGAGGGCGAAGTCCACGCGATCATGGGCCCGAACGGGTCAGGCAAGAGCACGTTCGCCCACACCCTTGCCGGACGTGATGGCTACGAGGTCGGTGGCACGGTCACCCTTGACGGCGTCGACCTCCTCGAGATGACGCCCGAGCAGCGCGCTGCGGCGGGTGTGTTCATCGGGTTCCAGTACCCGGTCGAGATTCCCGGCGTCAACAATATGTACTTCCTCCGTACGGCGTTGAACTCGGTCCGCCGCGCCCGTGGCGAGACCGAGATCGGTGCTCGGGATTTCCTGGCCGTCGCGTACGAAGCGATGGATTTGGTGGAGATGAAGCGGGACTTCCTCAACCGCTCCGTCAATGCGGGTTTCAGCGGCGGCGAGAAGAAGCGCAATGAAATCCTGCAGATGGCCGTGATGCAGCCCCGGCTCGCGGTGCTCGACGAGACCGACTCTGGCCTCGACATCGATGCGCTTCGGGTCGTCGCTTCGGGGGTCAACGCCTTGCGTGGGCCGGACCGATCCATGATCGTGATCACGCACTACCAGCGGCTGCTCGAGTACATCAAGCCCGACTTCGTCCACGTCCTCGTCGACGGCCGCATCGTCGAGTCGGGTGACCACACGCTGGCGCTGCGACTCGAAGACGAGGGCTACGCCGACTTCGTCAACCACGGACTCGACGATGTGCCGGGGCGCCCATTGTCCGGAGCCCCGAGGTGACGACCGCAGCAACTGCCGCCCTCGCGTCGGAACTCTCGCCCGAAGCGCAACTCGAACGGATCGCCGCGATCGGGTACCCGACAAAGCGCGATGAGGCGTGGCGGTACGCGCCGCATGCCACCCTCCATCAGCTGTCGTTCGGACCTTCCGGTGCCGTCGACACCGACGTGCTGTCGGAGATCGATGATCAGATCCCGGCTCTCGATGGCCCCCGAATCGTCGTCGTGAACGGTGTCGTCGACGAGGCCCGTTCTGACGTCACGGCACTCCCCGAAGGGGTGGATCTCTCGACGCCCGGCCATCGCGTCGGCGGCGTCGCGGACCGTCTCGCGGTCCATCCCGACTCGGCCGTCGAACTCGCCGCCGATGCGTTCGTCGCCGATGCGTTCGTCGCGCTGAACGTCGCGTTCGGCGGCGACGGCGTGGGTATCCACGTTGCCCCGGGTCGGCATCTCGATGCGCCCATCCACATCGTGATGGTCTCGACCTCGGCCGGCACGCACAACACCTCGTGCAGCAAGCTCGCCATCCAGATCGATGCAGGCAGCTCGGTGACCATTGTCGAGACGAAGCTCGGCGCAGGCACCGAGTTCAGTGGTGGAAACACGCGAACAACCATCTCGATGGGCGACAACGCCACCCTGGATCACATCGTCGTTCAGGATGTGCCGTCGAACCAGGTCCACCTCAGTCGAACCGAAGTGACTCAGGGCGCGGGAAGCGAACTCCGAGCGAGGTTGTTCAACCTCGGAGCGACCTACAGCCGTCTCCAGTACGACGTTCACCTGGCCGGCGAGGGCGCGCGAGCCGATCTCTCCGGGCTGTACTTCGGGAGGGGCGACCAGACGCTCGATCAGCAGATCAACGTCATCCATGCCGCCGAGAACTGCACGAGCCGCCAAGCATTTCGGGGCGTGCTCGACGATGAGAGCACCGGCGTGTTCAACGGCGCGATCGAGGTACGCCCCGGCGCAAACGGTACCGATGCCGAGCAATCGAACGACAACCTCTTGCTCTCGAACCGGGCGGAGGCCAATACCCAACCCCGCCTCGAGATCCTCGCCGACGACGTGGCCTGCAAACACGGAGCGACCGTTGGCCAGCTCGATGACGAAGCAATGTATTACCTCCGCACCCGCGGCATTGCGGCCGACGAGGCTCGGCGGCTCCTCATCAACGGGTTCGCCGACCAGGCGGTTCACGACGTCGGCATCGAGGCGCTCCGGACCTGGATCGCGCAACGACTCGGCCACGACGATGAGTGATCAGCCGGACTCGTCGATGCCCGAGCAGCCGGTCGTCATCGGAGCGACGCGAGCGTTCAGGCTCCCGCGTGACTGCGTCGTCACGATCGTGCCTGCCGGACACAAGGTCACGCTCCCCAAGGACCAACGCGTCACCCTCCTCCAAGCGCTCGGCGCCGCGGCGACAGTCACGACCGCCGATGGTGAAATGGCGCGTCTCAGCCCAGACGACTCGATCGACTTCGGTCTCATCCAGGCGTCGTCGACCCCAGACACTCCGAGCGATTCGGCCTTCAACGTCGAATCTGTTTGGGAGGCAGCAGCAACGGTCTATGACCCCGAGATTCCTGTCGACATCGTCGAGCTCGGTCTGGTGTACCGCGTCGACGCCGAGGAGCTGCCCAGTGGTGGATGGCGGGTCGACATCGACATGTCGGTCACGGCACCGTTCTGCGGGATGGGCGACATCCTGCGCCGAGATCTCCACGACGCGGTCGCTGCACTCCCCGGCGTTGAAGCTGCTGAGCTCAATTTGGTCTTCGATCCGCCCTGGGACGCGTCGCGCCTCTCAGATGTTGCTCGACTCGAGATGGGAATGATGTGAGCGAACCAACGCCCGACGTCATCGGCGCGGACCTCGACGAGGTCGCCATCATGAACGCGCTCCGGGGCGTCATTGATCCCGAGCTTGGCGACAACGTGGTCGATCTCGGGATGGTGAAGCGACTGGAGCGCAGCTCCGATGGAACGGTGCATGTCACGATCGCGCTCACGACGGCGGGTTGTCCGCTGCGGGCACAGCTGATGCGTGACGCGAAGGCACGGGTCGGGTCACTTCCGGGCATCGACACCGTCAAGATTCATTTCGGTGAGA
>Ga0105047_10004555_pt1 | contig 24066 bp, 28 predicted proteins | sample MAT04_FD_78384 | JGI IMG/M metagenome (GOLD analysis project Ga0105047, IMG submission 78384) | Freshwater microbial communities from Lake Fryxell liftoff mats and glacier meltwater in Antarctica - MAT-04 (megahit assembly) | ecosystem: Environmental > Aquatic > Freshwater > Ice > Liftoff... | reverse complement strand
GTCATGAACATCGCCTGATCGCCGCTGGCGATGCCGGTCCAACGCGAGCGCAGATTCATCAACGCGGCGACCACCTGCAGCATCTTGGGACGGCCTTCGATATGCACATCGAAACGACCCCAAACCTGCTGTTGCAACGCCGCTTCGATCAATTCGGCGGCGCTTTCCGGCAGCCGAGTATCGACATGCAGGAACAGCAACGCATCGCCGCTTGCCGCCGCAACGCCGGCATTCATCTGCCGAGCGCGACCGCGCATGCTGGTGATGACCTGATCCGCGTCAATGCTGGCCAGCATCGCGGTGGCATCGACGCTGCCGCCATCGACGACGATCAGCTCATGCCCGGCCGCGCGCAAGGGCTGCAACGCGGTCAGGCTGGCGAGAATGCCGGAGGCTTCATTCAGCGCCGGCAGGATGATCGAAAGCTTCATCCACGCCTCCAGCCATGCGCAACATCACAACCTCGTTTTCCCATCATCACGCCTGCCATTGCGTCAATCCAGACGTCGTCGAGACTCATCATGTCGAGCTTGGCCCCTTTTCATGAAATTCATCCCAAGGGTTGACCAACGTGAGGCCGGCAACCTCGAAATCCTGGGTATTTCGGGTAACCAGCGTGGCATGGAGCGCCAGGCAGATGGCCGCAATCTGTGCATCGGCGAGTGGCATCGTGCGTCCTTCACGCTCGCACCGTGCGAGCAACCTGCCCGCTATCGCGGCTGCTTCGCCATCGTAGGGCGCGACCTGGCCGGCGAAATCATCGTCCAGCATCTCCAGCAGATGCGCATTGAGTTGTCGTTGGCGCTTGCCGACAGGCAGTCGCTCGATGCCATGGATCAACTCCTGCACCGTCACACTGGTGAGCCAGAGCTTGCCGGCGTCTTGCGCATCCACCCAGCGCAAGACCGACGGCGTTGGTTCAGCGCGCATCAGTTCAGACACCACATTGGTATCCAGCACGATCATGCTGACGAACCTTCGTCAAACCGTGCCGATCGCGCGGTATCGGTGCGTGCCGACAAATCGAGTTCGACGCCACCTTCTGCCGCGAAGCGAGCGTGTATGCGGCTGCCCAAACCACGGTCGGATTTGGCCTGCATCACCGCCTCGCGCAGGATTTCGCGCACTTCCGCCTCCATTGAGCGGCCATGACGGGCGGCCAGCGTGCGCAGCTTGTCTTTGACAGCCGAATCCAGGTTGCGGATGGTCAGAGTATTCATGGCGGTCTCACAAAAAACATGCATTGCTGTCAATGCTAGCAATTTTTCGGAAGGCAGGTGGTTTTGAGCCAATGAAGCAGCGCCATTTTGCCTGCTGATGACGCTTATGCGCGTCTCCAGGCATGCAATCGTTGCAGCCAGACCAGCGCCGCTTTCGGCGCATGCGCCCGCTTCCACTCGCCGGCGGCGTATTTGGCGGCTTCGCTCCAGGTTGGGTACGGGTGGATGGTGCCGAGGATCTTGTTCAGTCCGAGGCCATGTTTCATCGCCAGCGTGAATTCGGCCAACAGTTCGCCGGCGTGCTCGCCGACGATGGTGGCGCCGAGGATGGTGTCCTTGCCCGGTGGCGTCAGCACTTTCACAAAGCCGTGCGCGGCGCCGTCGGCAATCGCGCGGTCGAGATCATCGAGGCCGTAGCGGGTGACTTCATAGGTGATGCCGCGCGCCTTGGCTTCGTTTTCCGATAATCCGACACGCGCCACTTCCGGGCTGGTGAAGGTGACCCAGGGAATCACGCGGTAATCCGCCTTGAATGACTTGATACCGGCGAACAGCGCGTTGACGGCCGCGTACCAGGCCTGATGCGCGGCGGTGTGGGTGAACTGGTACGGCCCGGCGACATCGCCGCAGGCGTAGATGTTGGGGTAGCGGGTTTGCAGATAGTCGTTGACCTCGATGGTGCCGGCTTTGGCGAGCGGAATGCCGAGTTCCTCCAGGCCGAAACCGCTGACCCGGGCCTTGCGGCCGGTGGCGCAGAGCAGTACGTCGAATGCCAGCGCCTGTTCCGCGCCGTCCTTGGACACGATCAAACGTTGCTCAGCCTCGACGATCTCGCAGCGCACTGTGTCCAGGCCTTTCAGCAACTGCACGCCATCGGCGGCCAGACCGGCTTCGACCAGCGCCACCGCATCGGCGTCTTCCTTGCCCATGATGCCGGAGCGCGCCAGCAGCGTGACCTGGCAGCCGATGCCGGCGAAGGCTTGCGCCAGTTCGCAGCCGATCGGCCCGCCGCCGAGCACCAGCAGACGCTTGGGTTTTTCGGTCAGCGACCAGATGCTGTCCGAGGTGACATGCTGCACTGACTCGATGCCGGGAATCTTCGGAATGACCGGCGCCGCGCCGGTGGCGATGACGATGGCACGGGTGCTCAGGCTCTGCGTGCCTTGTGCCGTCGTCACCTCCACCGTCCACGGCGAGGTGATGCGGGCATGGCCCTGGATGACTTCGACGCCGAGTTTGCTGTAGCGATCTACCGAGTCGTGCGGCTCGACCTGGCGCACCACGTTGTGCACGCGCGCCATGATCTGACCGAAGTCGGCGTCGGCGCGGGCGTTGGCGATGCCGAGCGATGCCGCCTCGCGCACCGTCTTCATGAAACGCGCGCTGCGAATCAGCGCCTTCGACGGCACGCAACCGTAGTTGAGGCAATCGCCGCCCATCTTGTGGCCTTCGATCAGGGTCACCTTGGCCTTCACCGCAGCGGCGATGTAGGCCGTGACCAGGCCGCCGGCGCCGGCGCCGATGACCACCAGGTTGCGCTCGAAACGCGCCGGTTTTTTCCAGCCGGCATACACCTTGCGCGCCTGCACGATGGCGACCCCTTTCTTCGCCAGCAGCGGGAAGATGCCGAGCAACACAAACGAGCCGAGCAGTCCCGGCGACAAAATGCCGGAGAGGCCTTCCAGTTGCGCCAGTTGCGTGCCGGCGTTCACGTACACCGCCGTGCCGGCCAGCATGCCGACCTGGCTGACCCAGTAGAAGGTGCGCGTCTTGATCGAGGTCAGGCCCATCACCAGATTGATGATGAAAAACGGAAACACCGGCACCAGGCGCAGCGTGAACAGATAGAACGCACCATCCTTTGCCATGCCCGCGTTGATCGCCGCCATGCGGCTGCCAAAGCGGCTTTGCACCCAGTCGCGCAGCAGGAAGCGCGACGCCAGAAACGCCAGCGTGGCGCCGATGCTGGACGCGAACGACACCAGCAACAAACCGGTCCACAGCCCGAACAGCGCGCCACCGGCCAGCGTCATCACCACCGCACCGGGCAGAGAGAGCGCGGTGACCGCGATGTAGATCAGGAAATAGATGCCGGCCACCAACCAGGGCGATTCGGCATACCCGGCGGCAAAGGAGAGCTGGCTGGCTTTCAGCGCGTCCAGCGTCAGATAACTGCCCAGGTCGAAGGCGAAGAATGCCACCAGCAGCGCCGCGATGACGCCGACCACGAATACGCGCTTCATGCCGCCTGCTCCAACAAGCCTTCGCTCAACGCACCGCCGCAACTGCTGCCCTGGCCGGCGGTACAGCCGTAGCAATGATCGGCTACCTGGATCGGCGCCTCGGCCAGGTCGGTGACAAAATCGGCGTTGAGCAGGTCGGACAGATGCGGCGTGGCTTTGGCATGACCATGCAGCGGCAATCCCAGCATCTGGTTGAAATCGCAATCAAACAGCCGGCCTTGCCAATCGACGCTGATCAATGAGCGGCACATCACCTTGTCCAGATTGGCAAAACTGAAGTTCTGCTTCAGCAAGCCCATGTATTCGCGGAATTTCCCCTTTGACACCAGCGTGCTGCCGAATCGCAAAATCGGCATGTTGGTCAGCGTGAACAACTGATTGAAGACGATGCCGTGCCGCTCGAACAATTCGCGCTTGTAAGCGGCTTCCAGACCAACCTGATCCGGCGGCAGGAAAGCGCCGGTCGGGTTGTAGACCAAGGTCAAATCGAGTCCGCTGCCAAGTTGGCCGTAGCCAAGCGCGTTCAACTGCTTCAGACCGGTGATGCTGCGCGCATAGACACCCTCCCCGCGCTGACCATCGACGTTGCCTTCCAGATAACACGGCAGCGAAGCCACCACATCGACTCGCTGCGCGGCGAGAAAATCAGCCATATCCTCAAATCCAGGTTCGGACAGGATGGTCAGATTGCAGCGGTCGATCACCCGCACCCCCAGCGCCCTGGCAGCCATCACCAAGTCACGGAAACGCGCATGCAATTCCGGCGCGCCACCGGTCAGATCCAGCGTTTCCAGCTTGCGCGCCGCCAGCACGGCGGGAATCAGGTCGATATTCGCGTCATCCATCATCTCGGTCCGCGTCGGCCCGGCGTTGACGTGGCAATGCAGGCAGCGTTGATTGCAGCGATAGCCCAGATTGACCTGCAAGGTGGTCAGGCGCTGCCGGCGCGGCACTGGAAAATCGGTCGTCCGCAACAGCGGTAGAGTGTCGTGCATGGTTGGGTTCCTTGCTGAATCAGCTGTGTATCACTTGGTCGAAGCGGAAGGATATTCCTGACAGATTATTTTCCATCAGGAACCCGGCGGCGGCTTGCGCAGTCTGCCGGGCTGGGGAAAGATGTCGCCGACCACACAGACTTTTAGAGGTATACATGATCGGTTTTCTCATCAAACTCGCCATTTTCGCCGTCACCGGCATCCTGGGTTACAACTACTTCTTTGGCACCAGCGAGGAAAAAGCGCAATCGAGCAAAGTCTTCGGCCAGGTGAAGGAAGTCGCCGTCTCGGTTGGCGAACTGGCCAAGTCGGAAAAGGAAAAATACAACGCCGGCAAGTACGACACCGCGCTCGACAAACTGGCCAGCGCTTACAAGACAGCGCGCGAGGGTGCGCAAAAACTCGATGCCGGCCTGCTCAAAAGCATCGGCGAACTGGAAAAACGTCGCGACGGCCTGGAAAAGGAAATCGCCCGCATCGAAGAAGCCGAGCAATCCGAAGCCATGCGCAACAACCCGGAAGCCATGCAAGCGCAGGCGAAACGCAAGGAAAAGCTGCAGCAGAAACTGGAACAGCTGATCGCGGATTCGGATGCGGTGCTGAAGCAGGCGGATAAAAAGTAAGGCCGGCATTCCGAAGCAGTCAGATCGACCGCTTCAGCCCCGGCAGCAGGCAATCCACGGCATCGCGGAATGAAGGCTGCCGAACCGGAATGAATCAACACGCCTTGCAGGTATCCACCGGCAGCCCGCGTTTCAACCAGCCGGGGCCGGCGGCGCTGCCTTTCATGCCTTCCTTGACGTTGTAAACCTGGCTGAAGCCGATGCTTTGCAGGTACTTCTGGGCATGTGTGGTGCGGTTGCCGGTGCGGCAGATCAAGCCGATCGGCACGTTCTTGTCGCCGTTGACCTGATCCAGGATGTAGCGCGTCAAAGTTTCCGGACCGCGATAGAAATCAACGCGTCCGGCGCCCGGCACGGTCCCGGTCTCACGCCATTCGGCTGGCGTGCGAATGTCGATCAGCTTCAGTTTTCCGGCCTGATTGGCCGCCAAAGCCTCAGGCGCGCTGAGGTCAGGCGCGGCCCAGGACAGCGACGACAGCGCCCAGGCCAGCAGCAACGTGAGTAAGCGGGTAAGCAAGCGGTTCGGTTTCATGTCTGCCTTTCCTTGGTAAATAATAATCTCGGTAAAATGATTGCCCTGCTTTTGGGCCGACCTGGCGCGTAGGGTTCCTTGCCATCCGGAATTCACTTTCAGTTTTCACACTCCACGCACGCTTGATCCCCTGTCAGGTTTGCCGGCATCCGCCGACTAACCATCTGAATGCGAAGTGGACGCGACTCAAATGCGGTTGCAGCACAGGCCGCGAATTTAATACTGACCAGGAGAAAAAGATGCAGATCGCAATGGTGGGACTCGGGCGCATGGGCGCGAACATGGCACGTCGCTTGATGCGGGACGGACACGATTGCGTGGTCTATGACCGCAATACGGAGACGGTGGCGCAACTGGTGGCCGAGGGAGCGACCGGCGCCACCAGCCTGGCCGAACTGGCGACGAAGCTGACGCTGCCGCGCACGGCGTGGGTCATGGTGCCGTCGGGCGACATCACCGAAGGCGCGGTCATGGAACTGGCCGGATACTTCGCGCCGGGCGATGTCATCGTCGATGGTGGCAACAGCTATTTCAAGGACGATGTGCGACGGGCGAAGAGCTTGGCCGAACGCGGCATTGCCTATCTCGACGCCGGCACCAGTGGCGGCGTCTGGGGTCTGGAACGCGGTTACTGCCTGATGGTCGGCGGAGATCGCGCCGCTTACGAAAGGCTTGAGCCGCTGTTCCACAGCCTGGCGCCAGGCGCTTCCGGCATTCCGCCTTCGCCCGGCAGAGTGGTTGGTAAAAATTCAAGCGCCGAACAGGGTTACCTGTATTGCGGCCCCTCGGGAGCCGGCCACTTCGCCAAGATGGTGCACAACGGAATCGAATACGGCCTGATGCAAGCCTATGCCGAGGGCTTCGACATCCTGAAAAACGCCAATCTCGAATCGTTGCCGGCGGACCAGCGCTACGACTTCGATTTGGCCGATCTCACCGAACTCTGGCGTCGCGGTAGTGTGGTGACTTCCTGGCTGCTCGACTTGTCGGCGGAAGCGCTGGCGCGCGATACCGAACTCGCCGGCTACAGTGGTTTCGTGCAGGACTCCGGCGAAGGCCGCTGGACGGTGCAGGCGGCCATCGACGAAGCGGTGCCGGCCGAGGTACTGACCGCCGCGCTATTTGCCCGCTTCCGTTCGCGCCAGGAACACACTTTCGCCGAGAAGGCGCTGTCGGCTATGCGCGCTGGATTCGGTGGTCATGCGGAACCCTCACCCCCAGCCCCTCCCCCTCAGGCGGGGGAGGGGCACTAAAGGGTGCCTGCCATGACCCCGCAAATCGATCTCACCACCCACATCAACCTGCCCACGGCGATACTGCCAACGGCAGATCCGTGCGTCATCGTGATCTTCGGCGCCACCGGCGACCTGACCCGGCGCAAGCTGTTGCCGGCACTGTTCCATCTGGCTTGCGAGGGCTGCATGACCGGGCGATTCCAGATCGTCGGCATCGGCCGTCAGGCGATGAGCGATGCAGATTTTCGCGATCAACTGTGTGAAGGCGTGGCGCAGTCCGCCGAAATCAAGCACTTCAAAGACGCGGAATGGCAAAGCTTTGCGCCGCGCATCCGCTATCTCGCCGGCGATTTTGCCGACCCGGACACACATCTCCAGCTTGCCGCGCTACTCGATACATTGCCGGGTGCAGGCAATCGGCTGTATTACCTGGCCACCGCGCCTTCCGCCGCGCCGGCCATCATCCATGGTCTGGCGAATGCTGGCCTGAACCGGGAAACGAACGGCTGGGCGCGGATCGTCATCGAAAAACCGTTCGGCCGCGACCTGGCCTCGGCGCAAGCCCTGAACATCACGGTGGCCAAAGCCTTCGAAGAAAAACAGGTCTATCGCATCGACAACTGGCGCTGGGCCGGCGTGCCGTTCTACCTGCGTACCGGCAAACGTCTGGCGCGTCAGGTCACCGAAATCGCGATCCACTACAAGCATCCGCCCTTGAGCCTGTTTCCCCGTGAGGAGGCGTTGAAATCCAACGTCATCGTGCTACGTTTGCAGCCTGACGAAGGCATCAGTCTGGCCTTCGGCGCCAAGCAGCCGGGCACGGAACGCAAGGCGGTGCCGGTATCGATGGACTTCTGCTACCGCAATGCCTTCGGCGACAACCCGCCTTCTGCCTACGCCGTGCTGCTGCTCGATGCCATGCGCGGCGACGCCACGCTGTTCACCCGGCGCGACGGCGTCGAAGCGCAATGGCGGTTGATCACGCCGATCGAAGACGCCTGGGCGGCGCAGGGCGAAAGCCCGCTGCCGAACTATGCCGCCGGCGGCAATGGTCCGGCCGAAGCCGATGCGCTGCTGGCGCGCAATGGTCATCACTGGCGCGAGATCGACGGCAACGCCGGGGCCTGCAATGTCTGACGACCTGATCCTGGCTGGCGACATCGGCGGCACAAAATGCAATCTGGCGTTTTTCTCCGCTAATGGGCCAGCGCTTGAAGCCCTTAACGAGCGCAGCTACCCCAGCCGTGATTTCGCCAGCCTCGATGCCGTGGCGAAGCAGTTTTTCACCGATACCGGTCTGTCCGCCGACCGCGCCTGCTTCGGCGTCGCCGGCGCAGTGCTGGGCGGCGAAAGCCAGCTACCCAACCTCGGCTGGCGGTTATCGTAAACGGCGCTGGCAAGCGCGCTGATGCTGAACAATGTCCGGCTGATCAATGACCTGGAAGCCAATGCGCTGGGCATATCAACGCTGAAGCCGGAGCAACTGTTCTGCCTCAATCCCGGCCAGCCCCGCGCTGACGGCAACCGGGCGTTGATCGCCGCCGGTACTGGTCTTGGCATGGCCTTGCTGGTCCGCGCCAGCGACGGTTATCACGTTGCCGCGTCCGAAGGCGGTCATGCCGATTTCGCACCGCGCAACGAAGAAGAAGTCGCACTCTGGCGCAGCCTGGCCGCCCGCTTCGGCCGGGTCAGTGTCGAACGCGTGGTTTACGCCATGTCGGTTGGGTGGATGGCGTGCTCGACCTGTGTGTTGAGACCTGGCTGCCAGCTTGGGGCATGGCGTTCATCGCGGCACTGCTGTTCGCGCCCATCATCCGCAAGCTGACGCGGTATTGCTGCTTCAAGGAATAACCCGGTCCGCCACGGTTGGCGCCTGATGGACTTGACGTTCATGTAGCGAATAGCTGCACGCCAAACCTTGATACCAAGTGCCGACCAACCACGCTCACAGTATTCGGGATCGTTCAGGTGCAGGATCGGCATCTTCCAGCCGCCCCAACCGTATTATTTCTCGGTCATGTCGACACCTTTCAAATTAACCTGAATCCCGCAGTTGACCGCGTCGTAGGAGCGTCCGCTTGCGGAGCGAAGGGGGTGGGATCGGCCCGCAAGCGGTGCCTCCTACAGCTTTGCTACCTCACCCGATGGGGGCATGGAAAAACCGGGCACTCGCCATCAAGCCGTTGCAGATCGGCAGATGCAGCGAATTCCGGCGTGGTCGTCACCCCGGAGTAGGGTTATGCGGGGCGGAATGACAGAAGTGAATTTATTCAGCGTTTCCCTAAGCGCCGCGGTCAACCGGCCGACTTTCCGCTTTCCATTCGGGAAAACCGTCCGCCAGGCGACGCGCCTGATAACCCGCTTCGCGTAGCTTGGCCACAGCTTCATAAGCCAACATGCAGTAAGGGCCGCGGCAGTAAGCGACGATTTCCTGCCCATGGGGAAGGGTTGCCAAGTGCTGCGGTAATTCATCGACCGGGATGTTGACCGCGCCGGGGATATGGCCGGCCTGATATTCGTTGGCGGGACGCACGTCAATGACCATCGTCTCCCCCCCCCTGACCCGATCCAGCAACTCATCGCGGCCAACCGGCGTCAACGAATCGCGGGTGTCGAAATGCTCGCGCACGATGCGCTCCACTTCAGCCAAATGTTTCTCGGCGATACCGCTGATGCACCCCATCAAGGTCGGAATCTTGTCGTCCGAGAGGCGATAAAACACCTGCAAACCTTCCTTGCGGGATACCGCCAGACCCGAATCACGCAGGATTTGAAGATGGTGTGAAGTGTTGGCGACCGACATGCCGGTTGCCTGCGCCAGGGCATCGACACTCTTTTCGCTCTGCGCCATCGTCTCCAGCAATTCCAGGCGGTTCGGGCTGGCCAATGACTTGGCAACGCGGGCGAATTGCTCGAACAGTTGTTTCTTCGGACTCATGAGTCAGGATTATCGAGGAAATATCACGCCATGAAGCCGGAGAAATCCAAGCATAAAAAAATCCAATGGTATATTCAAGTCATCGTTTGATTTGTTGATTGATGTCATCCCCCCCGGGCTTCACCTGTCGAGATCGAATCCGTGTCAGCAACCCACGAAATGGAGAAAAAAATGTTCCGCATCCTGGTCATCTTGAATGACGCCCCTTATGGCTCCGAACGCAGCTACAACGGGCTGCGCCTGGCAGATTCCCTGGCCCGCAAAGAGGCGGTGGAAGTCCGGGTGTTTCTGATGGGCGACTCGGTGATGTGCGCCAAATCCGGCCAACTGACGCCGCAGGGTTTCTACAACATCGAACGCATGTTGAAGCCGATCCTGCGCGGCGGCCAGGTCGCCGCCTGCGCCACTTGCATGGAAGCGCGCGGCATGACCCCGGAGATGCTGGCCGAGGGCGTACACAAAGGCACGCTGGACGAACTCACCGACTGGACCCTGTGGTCCGACCGGATTCTGAATTTCTGATCGTCCAAGCCTGGCAGGAACGGCCTTGCCCGTCATCAGGTGCATCCCAAGAGACGCCCATGAACTTTGAACAATTCGTACTCGCCAACGAACCCGACATCCGGCTCGGTTTCTTTGTTGGCATCTTCGCCGTTGTCGCGCTGTGGGAAGTCGCCGCACCCCGACGCACATTGACCGTTTCGAAAGCCTTGCGCTGGAGCAGCAACCTCGGCTTGGTGGTGCTCAACACAGTGGTGTTGCGCCTGCTGTTTCCGCTCGCGGCGGTGGGGGTCGCGGCGTTCGCCTCGGAACATGGCTGGGGATTGCTGAATCATTTCCAGGTGCCCTTGGTAATCGCAGTGCCGCTGGCGGTGATCGCGATGGACTTCGTCATCTGGTTGCAGCACGTCATGGTGCATGCCGTGCCTTTGCTTTGGCGGCTGCATCGGGTGCATCACGCTGATCTGGATTACGACCTGACCACCGGCGCACGCTTCCATCCGCTGGAAATCATCCTGTCGATGCTGATCAAGTTCGCCACCATCACCGTACTCGGGCCGCCGGTGGTTGCCGTGGTAATTTTTGAAGTGATGCTCAACGCCACCGCCATGTTCAACCACGGCAACATCCGCCTGCCGCAAGCGCTGGATCGGGGGTTGCGCTGGGTGCTGGTAACGCCGGACATGCACCGCGTGCATCACTCCATCGAAGACGACGAAACCAATTCCAACTTCGGCTTCAGCCTGACCTGGTGGGACTGGCTGTTCGGCACCTATCGCGAACAGGCGCGCGCCGGACAAGTCGGCATGACTATCGGCATCCGCGATTTCACCGACCCTCAGGAGGTGGACCGACTCGACGGCATGTTGCTGTTGCCGTTCAAGGGCGAAGTCAGCAACTACGCGATCAACCGGCGCAACTATTCGGATCAGGAGCAGATTTTGTAGATTGCAGGATGGTCCGCTTGGCCCATGGCCGCCGGCATTGCCGTTGTTGTAACTTGCATCGCCCCCTCTCGCCGACTGTTTCATGTCTGATATTGCCGTCGGTCATGCGCAATCAAACGTTTTGTTCAACCCCGTGAAGGAATCTGAAATGCCAAAAATTCTGAGCCGTCTGCTGCTTGCCATCGCCATCATTTCCGCTCCGGCCCTGGCCTCGGAAAATCCTGCAGCGGCAGATGCCATCGAAGGCTATATGGATTTCACCGAATATGGCTCCAGCATCATCTTGCCGGAACAGATTCCGGCTGCGGACTGGAACAACATCACTGTCATCGATGCCCGCGACGCCGCCCAATTCGCCAAGGAACACATCCCCGGCGCGATCAACATCGAATGGCGCAAGATTCCCGGCCAGCGCGGCAACATCAGCAAAGACCGCACGGTGCTGATCTACTGCAACACCGGTTCGCTTTCCGCACAGTCGGTATTCGCCATGCGCCTGATGGGCTGGGACAACGTCAAAGTGCTACAGGATGGTTTCGAAGGCTGGAAGAAAAAAGGCGGCTTCGAAGCCAACGCTCGCGCCAGCAAACCGACCGGACATTGATTCCGAACCTGCATTCCTTTTACGGTTTCAGCGCAGCCTCGATCAACCCGCCAACCGCCGCCAGATTCTTGTTGAACTCGGCATCCAGGCCATGCCGGCCAGTCAGATAGTCGGGGCTGTTCCAGGTCAATTGCACCTGGCCTTGCGCGTCCTGCCACACACGGTTTGGCCGGGTCAGTGTCGAACACGTGGTGTCCGGCCGTGGCCTGGAAAACATCTACGACCATCTGAAACAAAGCGGCATGTATGAGCCTGACTGGCTGGCCGCGCGGCTGGCTGCGGCGCAAGACCCTGCCGCAGTCATTGCCGAAGCAGGTTCCAGCAACGAAGCATTGATCTGCGCCGAAGCGCTGGCCTTGTTCCTGTCCGCCTATGGTGGGGCGGCGGGCAATCTGGCGCTGTCCGGTATGGCCAGCGGCGGCTTCTACATTGGCGGCGGCATCGCGCCGAAACTGCTGAACAACTTGAAAAACAGCGGCTTCATGTCGGCGTTCACCGACAAGTGCCGCTTCTCCGAGTTCTTGGGCCGGATACCCGTGCGCGTCATTCTGGAACCCAAAACCGCGCTGCAGGGCGCCGCTGTTGCGGCTCTGCGCCTCACCATATGATCCCGAAACTCCCCGCCCGGCCTCGAACCCGTTCTGTTCGCGTTCCTGCTCTCCGGCGCGATGTCGCTACTGGTCAGCAACATGGCGGTGATAAGCCATGTCGGCTGGGTGGAAGGCGTGTTCGGCCTGTGCGTACAAACCTGGCTGCCGGCATGGGGCATGGCGTTCATCGCCGCGCTGCTGTTCGCGCCAGCTATCCGCAAGCTCACGCGATATTGTTGCTTCAAGGATTGATTCAAATGCCGCTGGGCGCCAACAGACTGCGCCCCAGATCGAATTCGAGTTGCTGCAGTGCCCATTTCGCTTCGGCATGGGTCGAATCGAGCATCAGCACACGCTGGTAGGCTGCAGCGGCCGGATCGGTTTTTCGTAATCCCTGATAGGCGCGGCCCAGCGCCATCCAGGCTTCCGGATTGTTCGGTTCCTGTTCCGACCACTCTTCAGCCAGACGAACCAGAGCACGCCAGTTCTGCTTGGCGCCGAGATCGCAAGCAGCGAGGAAATAGCCGCTTTCCTTGCCTGGCGCCTCCCAGAAGGTGGCGCCTGTCGCAAGCGATTCCAGCGGCATTTCTGCCATATGACGCAACCAGCCGACCGGCAGCGCGAAGTGGAAGTTGCCGCCGCTCTTTGACTTGAAGGTGAGGATGCCGACCAGACGACCCTCGTTGTCAAACAAGCCGCCGCCGCTGGCGCCCCGGCCGAACGGTGCCGAGGTCTGAAAGACTTTGCCGCCGTCGCACTCGCAGGCATGCAGGCCGATGATCTTGCCTGGGCTGACTGCAAACTCGCCACCGGGAAAACCAACCGCCAGCACATCCAGACCGACCCGGGTCTGGCCGATGTCGATCATCGGCATGGCCGCGCCTTGATAGCCGGGCACGCTGATGAAACACAGGTCGCGATAGGCATCACGCAAATCGGCGCGCGCCTGCCGCCTTCCACCCTCCAATTCCACTTCGATACGCGCGGCGTCGCGCAGCACATGGCAGTTGGTCGCCATGCGTTCACCCGCGATGGGAACGGCGGAACCCAGTTCGACCGTGCCATTGGCACGGGTGACCACGAGCTTGACGACTTTTTGCCGCCAGTTTGCTTCAGTCGCTGACTCAGATGCAAGGACAGCCTCACCCCCGGCCAGTGTGGCGATCATCAGCACGCCGGCACGTATTTAGGCAGTCCAGGTTATGCGGGTCATTGCGGTGCTCCAATGGGTCGGGGTCATCGTCTCGAATTGAACAGCGGTGAAATCTGAAAAATAACTGTAAGGATTGTCGGCCAGCCGCGACGAATCAGCAGACCCACCGTTAAACAGATTCTTGAATCGCACGGCGGCAAGGTCTTTATTCTCGGCGGCAACGTTGCCTGCTGAATTCAACCTGAAACGAAGGAGTTCATCATGAAAACCACCATCCTGTTCACCAGCCTGATTACCGCAACCGTGCTGTCCACTTCCGCCTTCGCCGGCAATCTCTGGCACCCGCTTCGCCAGCGTCTCGCTGATCATCCTGACCGTCGTCGCCTGGGTCAGCGTGCATGCCGGCAATGGCTACAACGTGTCGGACAACGGCTTCAAGTTGCCGCTGATCTATCTGATCATGTTCGTGCCGCTGCTGCTCTCCGGCCCCGGCAAGCTGAGCCTGGATCACTGGATCGCGCGACGGTTCTCCGTCTGACCAGGACTTGATCATGGACAAGGGTTTCCGATTTCGCATCCTGGCCGTATATGGCCTGCTGCTGGCGCTGAGCGCCGGCTTTTCGATGAAGATTTACCACGATAGCCGTGCGCTTTATGACGAAACCGTGGCTTTGATCGAGCAGGGTTTGCCTGTCCTCAACAGCCTTTCCAGCTTGCGCGCCAACGTCGTAGCACAGGAACCCATACTCTACGAGTACTACGCCACGACCGACAGCGCGCGTTTCCGCATGCGCTGGCAGAGCAATCGTCAGCGCATCGACAAACTTGGCGCCAAAGTACGCCAGGACTTCCTGGGTCATCCTCGATTGGCGGAGGTGGATGACCACAATCAACATATTGACGCGCTGTCATCAGACCTTGATCTGACTCTCAGCAAAGCGCCGGTCGACTGGGACCAGGCCCGCGCCCTGCTGGAAGAAATCAGCCGTCATGCCGTGGAGATCAATACCAATCTCGACGCGCTGGCGGAGGATGTACATGGCCGGGTTGATCGCAAGGCCGGCGCGGCCCGGATGCGAGTCGACAGCATCAACTGGACGGCACTTTTTTATAGCGGCGCGATGTTCCTGCTTGCCCTTGCGGCGGGCTACTTCATCAATATCTACCTTGCCGGCGCGCGCGAGCGCAAGCGTCTGGCGATGTTTGCCGAACGCAACCCGAACCCGGTACTCAATCTCAACCCCGCCGGCGAGGTGCTTTACGCCAACCCCGCCGCGAATTCGACCCTCACTGCCTTGGGCTGCGCCAGCAAACCCGTCGCCACCCTGTTGCCGGCGGATGCTTCTGCGCGGTTGGCGAGCATGCTCGAAACCGGCCAGGCAACCACGCAATGGACTTACGCCGCGCTGGGCCGGGAATACGAGACGACGCTGCACTATCTGAACGACTTCGGCTACTTCAATGCCTATCTGGTGGATGTCAGCGCGCGCAAAGAAGCAGAGCGGCGCATGGAATTTCTGGCCGAGCACGATCCGCTGACCGACCTGCCCAATCGACGCCGTTTTATCGAGGATATCCGCCGGGAGGTCGCCAGCGGAAAAACCGGTGCGGTCGCCTTGCTCAGCATTGACCGGCTGCGCGGCATTGTCGACGGGGTGGGTCACGCGGTTGCAGATCGCCTGCTGCAAGCCATCGCCCAGCGTTTACTACGTGACCTGTCGGATTGCGCCGATCTGTGCCCCAACACGCATCTTTACCGTTTCGAGGGCGCGGTATTTGGCCTGCTGCTGCCTTGTCTGGATTCCGAACAGGCGCCTGAGCAGATCGCCCGAAAGATTGCGCGCAGTTTTGCGTCTCCGATCCATGCCGACAACCAGGCATTCTTTTTGGGCGTCAGTATCGGCGCCAGTCCGTTTCCCACCGATGACGGCGACGCGGTCAATCTGATCAGCCATGCCGATCGCGCGCTGCAACAAGTCAAGCAACGTGGCGGCGGCAGTTATCGGGCGTATGACCGGGAGTTGTCGATACAGGCAAGTGAACGGCTGGAGCTGGAAAGCGATCTTCGCCAGGCACTTGAACGTAACGAATTATTCATTCAGTACCAACCCCAGGTCGACCTGGCGAGTCTGCGTATCGTCGGCGCAGAAGCCTTGCTGCGCTGGCAACATCCAACGCGCGGGCTGATCTCGCCGGCTCAGTTCATCCCGCTCGCCGAGGAGACCGGCATCATCGTGCCGATTGGCGCCTGGGTGCTGGAAACGGCGTGCGCGCAGGCACAAGCCTGGCACATGGCAGGTTTGCCTCGTATCACCATGGCGATCAATCTTTCCGCACGGCAGTTCACCACCGAAAACCTGGCGCAGGATATCGCTCAAGTTCTGGCGAAAACCGGGCTGCCGCCGCAAGCGCTGGAACTGGAAGTCACTGAAAGCATGGCGATGGATGACGTTGATCGCTCGATCAGGATATTGCGCGAGATCAAAGCCCTCGGCGCCTGCATCTCCATCGACGATTTCGGCACCGGTTATTCCTCTCTGGCTTATCTGCGCCGCCTTCCTATCGACAAACTCAAGGTGGATCAATCTTTCGTGCGGAATCTGGAACACGACCCGGGTGATGCGTCCCTGGTACGTAGTGTGATGCAACTGGGTCATAGCCTGAACCTGAGCGTGATCGCAGAAGGCGTCGAAACCCTCGGCCAAATGGAATTCCTGCGCGAGACCGGCTGCGAAGAAATGCAGGGCTATTACTTCAGCCGCCCCATCAACGGCTCGGATTTCGCGGCACTTCTCGCAGCTCGCCTGAGTTGAACGCTGGTCGCAGGTCGGGCGGCATTTTTTGTCACCTTCGCCACAACCCGCTGACATCGGCCTGTGCCATTTGCGACAGGCTACCCAGTGAAGATCACAAATAATCAATAAATACAGCAGGATAGCGCTTAACCGCAGCCCGGCACGGCGCTTGCAGTAAACAAGTCATCACCACTCGGAGGACGACCTGTGGACCTTCCTGTACTCAATTCCAGCGCTGCGGCCGAATCCAGCTCCCAATCCGGCGGCGGTTGCGATTCGCACTCTTGCGGTTCCAGCGACGATCAACTCGGCCATTTGCCCGAGCACATCCGCGCCAAGGTGCACAACCACCCGTGTTATTCCGAACAGGCGCATCACTATTTTGCCCGCATGCACGTCGCGGTGGCGCCGGCCTGCAACATCCAGTGCCATTACTGCAACCGCAAGTACGATTGTTCGAACGAATCGCGGCCCGGCGTGGTGTCGGAAGTATTGACGCCGGCGCAGGCAGTAAAGAAGGTGATGGCAGTGGCGGCCAACATCCCGCAGATGACCGTGCTCGGCATCGCCGGTCCCGGCGACCCCCTGGCCAACCCGGAGCGCACCTTCGAAACCTTCCGCGAGCTCAGCGAAAAAGCGCCGGACATCAAGCTGTGCGTATCGACCAATGGTCTCACGCTGCCGGAGTCGGTCGAGGAACTGTGCAAGCACAACATCGACCACGTCACCATCACGATCAACTGCGTTGACCCGGATGTTGGCGCCAAGATTTATCCGTGGGTGTTCTGGAAAAACAAGCGCATCACCGGCCGCGAGGGAGCTGCGATCCTGATCGAGCAACAGCAGAAAGGCCTGGAAATGCTGACCGCGCGCGGCATTCTGGTGAAGGTCAACTCGGTGATGATCCCCGGCATCAACGACGAGCATCTGGTCGAGGTGTCGAAAGTGGTCAAGGCCAAGGGCGCGTTCCTGCACAACGTCATGCCGCTGATCGCCGAACCCGAACACGGCACCTTCTACGGCCTGATGGGCCAACCCGGCCCGACGCATGAAGAATTGCAGAAGCTGCAGGACGCCTGCGCCGGCGACATGAACATGATGCGCCACTGCCGCCAGTGCCGCGCCGACGCGGTCGGCATGCTGGGCGAGGATCGCGGTCAGGAATTCACGCTCGACAAGATAGAAGAGATGGAAATCGACTACCCGGCGGCGATGATCAAGCGCGCCGAGTTGCATGCCCAGATCGAGCGCGAACTGGAAATCAAGGATCAGGCCCGCGCCGCGAAAGCCGAGTTGGTGGCGTTTCAAGGCAGCAAAAAATCCGCCCCGAAGACCCGCCCGGTGTTGATGGCGGTGGCGACCAAGGGCGGCGGCGTGATCAACGAACACTTCGGCCATGCCGGCGAGTTCCTGATCTACGAAGCCTCGGAGTTTGGCGTGCGCTTCATCGGCCACCGCAAGACGGTTCCGTATTGCGAAGGCGGTGACACCTGCGGCGATGGCGAATCCGCGCTGGACGTGACCATCCGCGAACTGGCCGGCTGCGAAGTCGTGCTTTGTTCCAAGGTGGGTTACGAGCCCTGGGGGCCGCTCGAAGCCGCCGGCATCCAGCCGAACGGCGAGCATGCGATGGAAGCCATCGAGGACGCGGTGCTGGCGGTGTACACGGAAATGGGCGCGGCCGGCAAGCTGACGGCCAAGCCCGTCATGCAGCAAAAGGCTGCGTGATGTCCCGCCGTGCCCCTCTCCCCCGGCCCCTCTCCCGCTTGCGGGCGAGGGGAGGCAACACAAAGGAATAAGCCATGGCCTTCGAAATCATCGAAACCTGCGTCAACTGCTATGCCTGCGAACCGCTCTGCCCGAACCAGGCGATCTACCAGGCCAGCCCGCATTTCCTGATCGCCCCGGACAAATGCACCGAATGCATCGGCGATTACCTGGATGCGCAGTGCAGCAGCATCTGCCCGATCGAGGGCGCGATCCTCGACGAACTGGGCCGCGAACTGAATCCGCCCGGCTCGCTGACCGGCATCTCGCTGATCATGCTGGCGCAGTATCAGACGGCGGTGGAAGCGACCTATCAGGCCGCGCTGGCGGCGAAATCGGCATGAAGCCTGGTTCTGTAGGTGCGAATTTATTCGCACAGAATTGCTTGCTGATGCGAATAAATTCGCACCTACAGTCATGCTGACCGACCCCGTCGCCATCGCCCCCGACGTGTTCTGGATCGGCGCGCTCGACCCGCAACTACGGGTGTTCGACGTCATCCTGAAGACCGCCAACGGCACCACCTACAACGCCTATTGCGTGCGCGGCGAGAGTGGCGTGGCGGTGATCGACACGGTGAAGGCGGAATATGCCGATACCTTCTTCGAGCGTCTGGAGCGGGTCGCGCGCTATGACGAAATCAGCGTCATCGTACTCAACCACCTGGAGCCCGACCACACCGGCGCATTGCCCGAATTGATGCGGCGCGCGCCGCAAGCGCGGCTGCATATCTCGGTGAAGGCACAGACCATGTTGAAAGGTCTGCTGAAGAGCGAAGAGTCCACCCAAAATCTGGCCTACACACCGGTCGATACCGGCGATACGGTCAGTCTCGGCGGCCGCACGCTGACCTTCCTGAACACCCCTTTCCTGCACTGGCCCGATACCCAATGCACCTATCTGAACGAAGAGGCGCTGCTGTTTTCCGGCGACGTCTTCGGCTGCCATTTCTGCGATAGCCGTTTATTCAACGACCGCGTCGGCGATTTCCGATTTTCGTTCGAGTACTACTACCAGCACATCATGCGGCCGTTTCGCGAACATGTTCGAACCGGGCTGGACCTGATCGAACCGCTGGAACTCAAGCTGATCGCCCCGGCGCACGGCCCGATTCTGCGCGACGCGCCGCGCAGTTATGTACAGCGCTACCGACAACTGGCCGCGCCCTTGCTGCACAACGAGGCCGCAGACCACGCCAAAACCCTGGTCATCTTCTACATCAGCAGCTACGGCAACACCGCGCGCATGGCGCAATCGGTGCGCGACGGCGCCGAGGAAATCGACGGCGTGCGGGTCAGCGTGTACGACCTGCAAGGCGGCGAAGTAACGCCGTTCGTCGATCTGATCGAGGAAGCCGACGGTATCGTGTTCGGCTCGCCGACGATCAATGGCGACGCGGTGAAGCCGATCTGGGATCTGCTGTCGTCACTCGCCGTGGTCAGCATCAAGGACAAGCTGGGCGCCGCCTTCGGCTCCTACGGCTGGACCGGCGAGGCGGTCAGCATGCTGGAAGACCGTTTGCGCGGACTCAAGCTGCGCGTGCCGGTGACCGGCGTGCGGGTCAAGCTGATCCCGACCGAAGAAGAGCTGGACAAGTGCCGCGTATTCGGCCGCCAGCTCGCGGAGCACCTCACCGGGCGCAACCAGCGCCGGGTCATCGACATGTCTGAACTCTTCAAGGAACCCACCCATGCCCAAGGCTAATGTCACATTCGAAGACATCGGCGTCACCGTCACCGTCCCCGCCGGGACCCGGCTGATCGAAATCTCGGAAAAGGTCGGCGCCGGCATCACCTACGGCTGCCGCGAAGGGGAATGCGCCACCTGCATGATGAAGATCGTCTCCGGCATGGAAAACATGTCCGAGCGCTCCGTGCTGGAAGACAAGGTATTGCAGGAAAACATGGCCAGCCGCAAACACCGGCTCGCCTGCCAGGCCCAGGTTCTCGGCGGCGAGATCGTCGTCAGACCCGGGTAAACAGTGAGCGGAGAGCGGGTAACAGTAAACGGCACCCCCAACTCACCGCTCACCGCTCACCGCCCCCCCCACCCACCCACCGGAGCCCATCATGCCCCTAGTCACTTTTTCCAGCCCCTTGCACAAGGACAAAACCGTCTATGCCATCGCCGGCAGCCATACCAAAACGCTGCTTGAACTGGCCAAGGAAAACCATATCCCGATCGACTTCAGTTGCCAGGAAGGCGATTGCAGCACCTGTTTGATCAAGGTCACCAATCTGTCGCGCAAAGGCCCGATGGGCGGCCCGCTGACCGACCGTGAAATCACGCAACTGAAGGATCTGGGCAAGATCACCAAGGCCGAGATAGAAGCCATGAAAGTCGACGACGTGCCGCACACCGCCTGGCGTCTGGCCTGCCAGATGATCGTCCGCGACGAAGACATCCTGGTCGAATATCCGAGCAAGTAGCCTGGAGACACCGCATGCAACCCTTGCCCGCACCTCGAACCACCGGAAACGGCGATCCCCAGCGCAAAGGTCTGGGTTTGTACGCGCTGCTGATGGCCCGCTCGGCGGGCCTGCCGAATGACGACCTGTTCGCCCGCATGCTGGTCAGCCAAGCCGGCGCGCAATCCGCGTTGCCGCCTGGGCTGGGTCTGGAATCGAGCGCTTTCCGTACACTGATGACGCGTCATTTCCCCGAGTTTGGCTTGCCCGCGCAACTTGCCCGAGCGCCCGACCTGGGTGAACGCGGCGTCGAGTGGGACGACTTGCTCGCCCTGCTGATGCAATACCGGGCCGGCAGAGACCCCTCGGAAACCTGGCTGGCATTGATCGTCGCCACTGCCTGCATGGGCGGCGACCATCTCTGGCAAGACCTCGGCCTATGGCAACGCGACGACCTGACGCAATTGATGGCGCACAATTTCCCTGGCCTCACCGCGCTCAATTTGCAAGACATGAAATGGAAGAAATTCCTCTACAAACAACTCTGTAACCGTGCCGGGGTGCATGCCTGCCGGGCACCTTCCTGCGAGGTATGCATCGATTACGCGAAGTGTTTCGGTACATAGGTGCGAATTTATCCGCACACTCCCGCCGACGTGCGAATGAATTCGCACCTACAGTCCCGCGCCATCGCCGCCTACCTCGGCATGGCGATTGGCGATGCGCTCGGCGCCACGGTCGAATTCATGACCCCGCGCGAGATCGCCGCGCAGTTCAAGGTGCACGACCAGATCATCGGCGGCGGCTGGCTCAACATCAAACCCGGTCAGGTCACCGACGACACCACGATGGCACTGGCGCTGGGCGGTTCGATCATCGAAACCGGCAAGGTCGATGCGCATGCCGCCGCACGCGCGTTCGACGCCTGCTGTTACGTCCGCCCCTCTGCCAGACACAAGCCCACCGCATGTCCCGAGGACGATGAGGCAGCAAGAAGAAACGCGGCCTGAAGCAAGTTGGGACGAAACAGACAAAAGGAGGGCCGGGAAACCTTTGCTATCGTGGGAAGTTATCAAGACAACCCGAACAGAAAAGGACCCGGCCCATGAATCGAATTGTAGCGAGCGTCACCACACTTGAGCAGCATGTCACGGCGGTCAGCGAGACGCCGGAGATCTACCGGCCGCTGCCCTGCCCGCACTGCGGAATCAAGATCGTATGGCTGCACGGCTGCTACACCCGCAAGGCGGACCGGCGGCAACCGGGCGAGGACTCGCTCAACCCGGCGCCGATCTTGCGTTTCCGCTGTTCTGTATGCCGCCGCACCTGCTCGCGTCTGCCGCTGTGCATCGCCCCGCGTCGCTGGTATGACTGGCCGGTGCAACAAGGGAAGCTGGATGCGCTGCTGCAAGCCGCCTCGCCGCATCGGTGTGCTCGCTGTGGCGGGCCGGATCGGCGCACCATCGGTCGCTGGTGGACGTGGCTACAGGCGCGCGGGCGGGACTTCGAGTTTGCCCTGCGCGCACGCCAGCCCGAACTCGGACGGGCGACCGGATTCGTCGGCTTCTGGCGCCAGGTGCTCAATTCGATCGGTCTGGCCGCAGCGATGGCACAACGCTGGTCAGCCGCGAACGGCTTGAACGTGGCGAACTGCAGCAGATCATCCGCGAACTGGCCGGGCGCGAATACGCCATCCCCGGCACCCGCCGTCGTCATCTGGGCGAGAAGACGATTCAGGCCTGGTACTACGCCTGGCGCGCCCAAGGCATCGACGGACTGGTGCCCAAGACGCGCATTGACCGGGGGCAGTCGAAGCTGGCCCAGGCCACCCAGACCGCCATTCTCGCCGCCAAGCGCGACAACCCCCGGCGCTCGATCCGCCAGATCCGGCAATTGCTCGAAACCGCCGGCACGGTGGCCGCCGGCAGCCTGTCGCGTTCGACCATCCACCGCCTGCTGCAACAGCACGGCCTGTCGCGGAGCAACGGTTCGGCCAGCCTGCCCGAAGAGAAACGCAGTTTCGTCGCCACCTCCGCCGGGGCGATCTGGTACGGCGATGTGATGCACGGCCCGCGAGTGCCGATCGGTGGCCGGCTGGCGAAGAGCTATCTCGTCTCGCTGTTCGATGACGCCTCACGCCGCGTTGCCCACAGCGCCTTCTGTCCGGGCGAGACGGCGCTCGATATCGAGGGCGTGCTCAAGCAAGCACTCCTCAAACGCGGCGTGCCGATCAAGCGGGTGGTCGAGAACGGCGCCGCCTACCGTGCCCAGACCCTGCAGGGGATCTGCGCCCGCCTGGGCATTCACCTGATCCATTGCCGACCCTACGCACCCGAGGGCAAGGGCAAGCTCGAACGCTGGCACCGCGGCGAGTCGATCGGATCGGCCACACCGCTCGATGCGCTGGCCAATCTGGATCGTCGGCGTCGCAAGCCTGATCCGGCGGCCGTGCCCGGCGCAGTGCCGGTCGGCCAAAAGGCCGGTCCGAATCTCATCGAACTGGCCTATCAGCAGTATCACCGACCGACGGAGGCGTGACATGTACCTGCAACACTTTGGCTTGCGCCAGCCGCCGCTGGGCAAGGAATTGACGGAACTGTGGGATGACGGCGCACTGGCGCAACTGGCCGAGCGCTTTCAGTGGCTGCTGCAATCGCCCGGGGTTGGCCTGTTGACCGGCGAGGCCGGGGTCGGCAAGACCGCGGCCTTGCGCAGTCTGGCCGGGAAACTCAATCCGCATCGCTATCAGGTGATCTATCACGCCGAGACGGATTTCGGCCGCCTCGATCTCTATCGTTGCCTGGCCGACTCTCTGGGCCTCAAACCGAGCGATCGCCGGGCGGCGTTGTGGCGTGACATCAAGGCGCATATCCACACACTTGCCGACAGCAAGCAGTTGCTGCCGGTGTGGATTCTGGATGAGGCGCAGAATCTGCCGCCGGAGTTCTTCCGCAACTTCCCGGCCTTCCTCAATTTCGCTTTCGATTCGCGCGATCTGATCAGCGTCTGGCTGGTCGGCCATCCAGTGCTCGCCCATACCCTGGAACGCGCGCCCTACGCCGCGCTGGCGAGTCGTATTCAGGCGCGTGTGCACCTCAAACCGGTGCAGGCGCGGGAGCGCTTTGCCGATCTGATCCAGCATGGCCTCAAGCACGCCGGCTGCACGCATACGCTGCTTGCCGATTCAGGGATGGAGATCCTGCGCCAAGCCAGCAAGGGCTTGCCGCGTCATGCCGGGCGCATCCTGCAAACCGCCATGCGACTGGCGGTGCCGCGCGGGCTCAATCATCTGCCCGACGCGCTGTTGCAGCAGGCCATCGAGGCGTTGCGATGAAGCGCCGCCACTTTGAGCCCGTCTTCCCCGATGGCCTCTCCGACGAAACGGTGTCGGCGCTCAGCGAGCTCTTGCACCAGATCGCCGCCGCTTGCGACAGCCGCTACTACGTCCCACTGCGCCGTCACTACGCCCGCCAGCAAAATTGCTACGATCCCGACGCCCCTTGGCGCTCGCCTCC
>Ga0105047_10004554_pt1 | contig 24066 bp, 23 predicted proteins | sample MAT04_FD_78384 | JGI IMG/M metagenome (GOLD analysis project Ga0105047, IMG submission 78384) | Freshwater microbial communities from Lake Fryxell liftoff mats and glacier meltwater in Antarctica - MAT-04 (megahit assembly) | ecosystem: Environmental > Aquatic > Freshwater > Ice > Liftoff... | reverse complement strand
TCGAGGGTCCTCGCTTCGCTCGTCTCGCGACGGGCGCCGACGACAAGCGTCGGCATCCAGCTCATGAATACCGCTGCTCGAGCAGGGGGTCTCCGCGCCGGTGGTAGCCGTTCCTCTCCCAAAACCCCTGGCTGTCCGAGACGAGCAGGTCGAGGCCGGTGAGCCACTTGGCGCTCTTCCAGAAGTAGAGGTGCGGCACGAGCAGTCGGGCCGGGCCGCCGTGCTCGGGTTCCAGCGGCCTCCCGTCGAACTCGGTGGCGACCCATGCCTTGCCGCCGAGCAGGTCGCCAAGCGGGAGGTTGGTGGTGTAGCCGCCGTACGACCGTGCCATCACGAACCCGGCCGAGGTGTCCGTGCCGTCCAGCAGGGTGTCGACCGAGACGCCGCGCCACGATGTGCCGAGCTTCGACCAGCTCGTGACGCAGTGGATGTCGCAGGTCACGTGCTCGGCGGGCAGCTCCAGAAACTCGGACCACGACCATCGCGAAACCGTGCCGGTCTCGGTGCGAACGGTCAGCTCCCAGTCGGTCGGGGAGGGCCGGGGCGTCGCTCCGGCCGACAGCACGGGGAAGCTCTCCGTGACGTACTGGCCCGGCGGGAGTCCCTGCGACTGCGCGCGCGGCCGACCGGTGAACCCGGGCGAAAAACCCTCCACGATACGCCTCCTCGATTTGCGACGCCCGCGCCGCGGGATCCTCACCTCAGCCTATCGACCGGCCGCGCGCACGGGCTGGGCGAAACTAGGCTGGACGCATGACGTCCGCCCCTCCTCATCGCGCTGGCACGGCCATGAGCCGCACCCAACGGATCGTGCTCACGATCGCCGTGCTCGCGTCGTTCGTCGCGTTCCTCGATGGTTCGGTCATCAACGTGGCGCTTCCCGCGATCACCGACGAGCTCGGGGGAGGGCTCCTGCTGCAGCAGTGGGTCGTCGACGCCTACCTGATCACCCTCGGCTCGCTGATCCTCGTCGCGGGGTCGATGTCGGATGTGTTCGGGCGCATCGTCGTGCTGCGCCTCGGACTCGTCGGGTTCGCAGCGACCTCTCTCGCGTGCGCTCTCGCGCCGAGTGGCGAGTTCCTCATCGTGTCGCGCGGACTGCAGGGCATCGCCGGGGCGCTGCTCGTGCCGAGCTCGCTCGCGCTGATTTTGTCGAGCTTCCGCGGTCCGGCGCAGGGAAGGGCGATCGGTCTGTGGACGGCGTGGACGAGCGCCGCGTTCCTCATCGGCCCCGTGCTGGGCGGGGTCTTCGTCGACCTCGCCTCGTGGCGACTCGTGTTCGCGATCAACATCGTGCCGATCGCGGTGACGCTGTGGCTGCTCGTGCGTCTCGGCCAGCGTGACGAGCGGCTGCCCGGCGCCACCGTCGACTACCTCGGCGCCGTCCTCGCGGTCGTCGGCCTGGGTGCGCCGGTCTTCGCGCTGATCGAGCAGGCCCGGTACGGCTGGACGAGCCCGGTCATCTGGGTTCCGTTCACGCTGGGGGTCGTGGCGTTCGCGGGATTCCTCTGGCGGCAGTCCGTGGCGCCCACCCCGATGATGCCCCTCGGCCTGTTCCGCGTGCGCAACTTCGCCGTCGGCAATGCCGCGACGGTGGTCATCTACGGCGCCCTGTCTCTCGGCACCTTCGTGCTGGCGGTCTACCTGCAGGAGTCGGCGGGGTACTCGGCCACCCTCGCAGGCGCGGCGCTGCTACCCGTGACGGTCATCAGCGTCGCCCTGTCGCCCCTGTTCGGCTCCCTCGCCGGGCGGATCGGGCCTCGACCCTTCATGGCGGTCGGCCCCATCGTCGGGGGTGTCGGCTTCCTGCTACTGCTGCGAATGGACGGATCGGCGAACTACTTGATGACCGTGTTCCCGGGGGTCGTCGTCTTCGGACTGGGGCTCACAATCACCGTGGCCCCGCTGACCGCGGCAGTGCTCGGGTCGATCAGTGCCAGGCAGGCCGGAATCGGCTCCGCGGTGAACAATGCGATCGCCCGGATCGCCGGGCTCCTCGCGATCGCGATGCTCGGGGTGATCGTCGGCAGCGAGCTCGACCTCGCGGGATTCCAGCGCGGCGTGGTCGTGACGGCCGTGCTGCTCATCCTCGGCGGAGTGATTTCGGCCGTCGGCATCCGGAATCCCGGCGGATCAGGCGAGCAGGCGACTTCCGGCCAAGGCGAGCACGACGACGTTGACGAGCGCCGCGGCGATGATGAGCTGGAAGAGCCGGCGTGACGGAGGCCGGCTGAACACGAGCGCGACACCCACGATGGCGATGACGGTGGTCGCGACGAAGCCGGCCCACTGCACTCCGGTCACCTCGCCCACCGGCCCGACGAGCGCGAGCACCGACGCGGCAAACAGCGCGGCCCAGGTCGCCAGGCCCGTCGCGCGAGCACCTATTCGGTGCGGCAGCCCTCGCACGCCGGTGGCCTTGTCGTCATCGAGGTCGGGAAGCACGTTGGCGAAGTGCGCGGCGACCCCCAGCAGCGCGCCAAGGCCCATCGCCCAGGCGGCGGGCCACGCCGGGACCGGCAGCGACAGCGTGACGACGGCGGGGAGCAGTCCGAAGCTCAGCACGTACGGGAGGACCGAGGCGGCCGTACGCTTCAGCACGACGTTGTAGCTCCACGCCGACGCGAGGAACACCGCCTGCGCGAGCGTCGCGAGCCAGCCGAGCGGCACGGTGGCCGCGATGGCCAGGGCGAGTGTCGTGAATGCGGCGGCGCGCACGGCCGACGCGCTCACCCAGCCCCGCGCGATGGGCTTGTCGGTGCGGCCCACGGCGGTGTCACGGTCGGCGTCGATCCAGTCGTTCGACAGCCCCACCGACGCCTGGTTCGCGGCGAACGCGATCCCGAGCAGTGCGAGGCGCCACCCGTCGAGGCCAACGCCGAGGCCGAGCACGACCACGATGAGCGTGACGGCCGCCGCGGGTCCAGGGTGGGTCGACCGGAGCAGGGCGACCGCGGTGGTGGGCATTCGCCAATGCTAGGCCCGCTCGCGTGCCGCGGGCGCACCCACGGCCTACGGCAGCAGCAGCAGCTTGCCGATGTGCGCCGACGACTCGAGCCGTTCGTGCGCGAGCCGCGCATCCGAGAGCGCGAAGCGCGTGTCGATGACCGGCACGACCTGGCGAGCGTCGACGAGGGGCCAGACGTTCTCGCGCACGCTCGCGATGATCTCGTCCTTCTCCGACTCCGGCCGCGCGCGCAGCGTGGTCGCCGCGATGCTGCCCCATTTGGACATGAGCCGGCCGATCGCGAAGGCGCCTGGCTCCCCGCTCTGGTTGCCGATCAGCACGATCCGTCCGTGCCTGGCCAGCGCGTTGACGTTACGGTCGAGGTAGGCGCCACCGATGGAGTCGAGGATCATGTCGGCGCCGGCCCCGTCCGTCGCCGCCGCAATGGCGGCCACGAAGTCCTCCTGCGTGTAGTCGGTCAAGATGTCCGCTCCCAGCCGTTCGCAGGCGGCCAGTTTCGCGCGCGAACCAGCAGTGACGGCGACCCGACAGCCGAACGCGCGGCCGAGTTGCACGGCCATCGTGCCGACGCCGCTCGAGCCGCCGTGCACGAGCAGCGTCTCCCCGGCCCGCAGCGCGCCGAGAAGGAACACGTTGCTCCACACCGTGGCAACCGCCTCGGGGAGTCCGGCGGCGTCGACGAGGTTGATGTGCTCGGGAACGGGCAGAAGCTGGTTCGCGCGCGCGACCGCCAGCGAGGCGTACCCTCCGCCGGGCAGTAGCGCGCACACCCGGTCGCCGATCGCCCAGCCCGCCACGCCGTGCCCGACCCGCACGATGATGCCGGAGGCCTCGAGGCCTGGCCACGCGGGCGCGCCGTGCGGCGGCGGGTAGCTGCCCTGCCGCTGGCCGACGTCTGCCCTGTTCACCCCCGCAGCGGCCACCTCGATGAGCACCTCGCCCGCCGCCGGCGTCGGGTCATCGACTTCCCGCTCCACGAGCACATCCGGCCCGCCCGGCTCGCTCACGAATATCGCCCTCATGGGGCAACGCTACGCCACCCCCCAGCGATACATTGGTCTGGTGACTCGGGAAGCCGACACCGCGTCGGGGCCAGACGACGACGGTGGGACCGCCTCCGACGGCACCGCCGTCGCCCAGCTGCTGGTCGGCAGCTGGGTTCTGCGCGCGTCGAATCTGCCGCTGTGGCTGTCCGGCGAGCGCCTGTCCCCGTTTCTGAGCTTCGCGGTGGCCAGGACCGCCCCTCTCGTGCTGAGTGAGGAGCTATCGTGGACGAGACCAGACGGGGAACGGTCGCAGAGGCTCAGCATCAACCAGTGGGACGGCACGGGGGTTTGCCCGTCGCGGCCACGGGCTCCGGGTGTTCGACCGAAGTCGGTGGTCCCTCGTCGGGGTGAGTGAAGATCGGAACATCCTCATTCTGCACCTGCGCAGCACCAGGCCGGCGCGCACGGGGCTGGACCTCCTCGTGCGGGAGGGGTCGGGCATGAACAGCGCTCGGTCGATCGTCGCCAATGCCAGCGCGCGATTCGGCCTCACCGTCGAGGACTTCGCGAGCCTCGCCTGGGTCGATCGCGGCTGACCGCCGCTAACGGGCCCCGGTGAACCCGAGGGCGACGAGCACGGCTGCCGGACGCTCCACGATTCCGAAGTGCCCACAGTCGTCGAGAACGGTGAGGAGAGCCCCGGGCGCGACGGTGGCGAGTTCGGCGAAGTCCTCGTTGGTGACGAAGACGTCATGGTCGCCCTTCACCGCCCGCACGGGGCACTCGACCTTCGCCCACCAATGGGCGGCGTCGTAGCCCCTGGTCGCCGTGACCGCCGCGGCGAACGCCCGGGGACGCAGGTCGCGCACCGTGGCGCGCACGACGGAGCCCGGCACGCGCAGCCCGTACCGGAACAGCGGAGAGAACAGCAATCTCATCGCCCCGATTGCGCCGAGGCCGAGGATGAGGCCGCGCCCGGCGGCGCCGAACGGCGCGACCGTCTGCATAATCCGCCACAGTGCGGTGAACGCTGGAAGCTCGGCGAAGTTGGCCATCGGGCGGTCGATGCTGCGGATCACCGAGAAGGTCGTCGCCGACACGACTCCGACCGAGAGCACCCGGTCGGGCCACTCCGCCGCCATGTGCAGGGCGATCGACCCGCCCAGGGAGTGCCCGACGATGTCCCACTCCGTGTAGCCGAGGCCCTCGACGGTGTCCTTGACGAAGTCGCTGATCGACGCCACCGTGAACTCGCCGCCCGGGGAGAAGAAGCGCCCGTCGCCCCAGCCGGGAAGGTCGAGCAGAACCGGGTTCTCAATGCGGATGCCTGCGTCCAACGCCCCTTGCAGCAGGGGGGTCCATGTGGTCCAGGCACCGGCGGCCCCGTGCAAGAAGATCGTCGCCCGCACCGAGGTTCGCGCCGCCAGGTGCCGGGCGACGGTGGTGCCGTGCTCGCCCGCCACCCTCGACTCGACCAGCCCGAGCGAGGCCGGGTCGTCGACGATGCCGTACGGTGCGTAGGCCCATGCCCGGCCAGTTCGGGCCTCAGTCGCGTGTGTCATCGATGATCTCCTCGCGCACGCGGCGCAGGTCTTCCATGAGCGATCCGACCAGCACCCAGTGCCGCGGGTCGGGTCGGGCGATCACGAGCGGGGCGGTGAGCGCGGGCAGCTCGGCGGTGAGCGGGGCGACGGAAGGCTGGGCGGCGTCACGTGCGACCGCGCGGGCCATGAGCCGCACGTCGTGCGCCGCCCGGTCGAGCTCGGTCGCGATCCGCGCCACGATCGGGTCTGCCGTCAGCGCGGCGTCGTAATTGTCCCGCACGGCGCGGGTCATGCCGATGGTGCGCGTCGCGAGGGTCGAGAGCCGGTCAAGCAGCGCGCGGTCGCGGCGGATGCTCTGCCGGTGCCGGCCTCCGCGCGGATTGAGGGTGAGACTCTCCTCTGCCGTATCGAGATCGTCGGCGGCCTTCCGCTGAAGCGGCCGAAGCTCCCGGGCGGTCTCCATCAGCTCGTCGAGTGCCGCGGCGTCGGCTGGCGAGCGCAGCACCGCGGAGAGGCGCTCGAGCGAGGACGCCACCGCCGACTCGAGGCGCTCGACCGCGTTCCGGGCCGGGGCGGCGAGTACCGGCGGCACGATGAGGGCGTTGACGACCAGGCCGACCGCCGCGCCGATGAACGTCTCGACGATGCGCTCGATCGAGTACTCGGCCGTCTGGGCGCCGATCGCGAGCACGAGCATCGCGCTGATCGGGATCTGGTTCGACGAGCCGGGAGTGAGCTTGAGCGCCCAGGCTACGAGCAGCGACACGACGATGACGGCAAGCACGACCCAGCTCGCGTTGCCGAACACGAGGCCGGCGCCATAGGCGATGACGACACCGAGGATCACTCCGACGCTGCGTTCGACGCCCTTGGCGAGGGACTGGTTGACGCTCGGCTGCACGACGAGGAGGGCGGCGATCGCCGCGAAGATCGGTAGGGGCTGCTGCAGCAGCAGGTTCGAGGCGAGCCACGCGGCCACGGCAGCCACCGAAGTCTTGAGCACCTGCAGAAGCGGTCCGCGCGCGGTGGCGCGGAGCGAGGTGATTCGGCGCATTCCCTCAGGCTAGCCCTGCCGGCTGACCGGTCACTCGTAGCGCAGCGAGTCGATCGGCGACTGTCGGGCCGCCCGCGACGCGGGCAGTGTGCTGGCGAGAAAGGCGATGCCCATCACGAGCGCGAACACGCTCGCGATCGACGCCGGCGCGAAGGTGAGGATCTGCAGCCCGGCGAGCCCCGACAGGAAGCCGTCGGCGAGCACCTGGCTCACCGCCGAGCCGACCGCGATGGCCACTCCGGCGCCGAGCGCGCTGCCGAGGAATCCGATGAACACGGCCTCGGTGCTGAAGAGGGCGAAGATGCGGCCGCCGCTCATCCCCATCGCCTTCATGAGCCCGATTTCGCGGGTGCGCTCCTGCACGCTCATCAGCAGCGTGTTGATGATGCCGAAGCCGGCCGCGACGAGGGCGATGATCGCGAACGCATTCAGCACGAGAATGATCCCGTCGACGACGCTTTGGAATGTTCCGATCTGGTCGGCGACGGTCGTTCCCGCATAGCCAGCGTCGGCGAGGGAGTCCTTGATCGCCTGGATCTCTTCCTCGGTCGCGTCAGGATCGAACCTGGCGGTGGCGCTCGCGTACTGGGACACCGACTCCTGGGGCAACCCCGTCTGCTGTGCGTCGAACAGCGCCGTCGTGAGCGGGGCGTTCGTGCTCGCCCCCGACCCGACGAGGGTGGGGTTCTGGATTCCGATCAGGGTCGCCTCGATGAGACGCTGGTCGCCGACGGCATCCGTCACCCCGATTTCGACGGTCTCGCCGATCGCTGCCTCGTCGCTCGCAAAACCGAGGGTGTCGACGTAGCTCTCCGGCAGCACGATCTCAAGCTCAGCACTGGTTCGGTCGAACCCGGATCCGGCGGCCAGGTCAAGGGTGACTCCCGCGCTGAACTCGCTGACCGACAGCTGGTACCTGCCGTTCTCCTGCCACTGGATGAAGTCGGGTCGCACGGCGACCAACGGGTCGGCTTCGGTGATGCCCTCGACGCCGCGGATCCGCTCGATGTCGTCGTCGGTGAGCGCGAGCACCGTCGTGCCCGGAGGGCCCGCGTTCGTCGACACCTCGCTGCCGGCATCCGGGTCGTAGGGCTCCGGGCCGTCGGCCTCGTCGACCGGCGTCGTCGGCTTGCTGACATTCATCACGTCGGGGGCACCGATCGAGGTGATCTGCGTGTCGATATAGTCGTTGACGCCCGTTCCCAGCGCGTTGGTCGTCGTGAGGGTGACGGCCCCGATGAAGATCGCGAGCACTGTCAGTGTCGTGCGAAGCCGGCTGCGGAAGCTGTTGCCGATCGCGGTGGTGAGGATGTCGACGGCCTTCACAGGTGCCGCCCCCTGCTGGTCGCGTGCTCGTCGAGCGCATCGACGAGGCGCCCGTCCTTGAGGTAGATGCGCCGATCGGCGCGCGCGGCGAGGTCCGCATCGTGGGTGACGATGACCAGGGTGATTCCGCGCTCGCGATTGAGGTCGAGGAGCAGCTTCTCGATGACCGCGCCGGTCGCGGAGTCGAGATTGCCCGTCGGCTCGTCGGCGAAGATGATGCGGGGGTCGCCGACGAGCGCCCGCGCGATGACGACCCGCTGCTTCTGTCCGCCCGAGAGGTTCATCGCCTTGGAGTCCGCCTTGTCGGATAACTCGACGAGTTCTAGGGTCTCCATCGCCCGCTTGCGCCGCTCACGGGAGCCGACCCGACCGATCTTCAGCGGCAGCGAGACATTCTCGAGGACGGAGGCGTGGGGGTTGAGGAAGAACTGCTGGAAGACGAAGCCAAACGTGGCGTTGCGGAGGGTGTTGAGTGCTCGACCCTTCAGGGTCGCGGCGTCCTGCTCGACTACTCGCACCTCGCCGCTCGACGGCGTGTCGAGCAGGGCGAGGATGTGCATGAGCGTCGATTTGCCCGAACCGCTCTTGCCGACGATCGCGACCGCTTCGCCCTCGCCGATGTCGAGGTCGATGCCCGTGAGGGCATCGAATCGCCCTTCGCCGGTTCCGTACTGTTTGGACAGGTTGCGCGCCCGGAGCGCGGAGGGGGTCATTCCCCGATTGTGCCATTCGCGGCTGGGCGGAAGGTTAGGCTCGGCACGACGGGAGGAGCGCGGTGGAGACCGGACGAGAGGGTGGGACGAGCCTCATTCAGATACCCGGGCGCGCCGGTGCAAGCCGCGGCCTCACCGGGGTGTTCGCGCGTCCGGCGGGAACGGGCCCGTGGCCCGGCGTCGTCATGGTGCACGAGGCTTTCGGCGTTGGCGACATCATGCGCCGGCAGGCCGAGCGACTCGCCGCGGCGGGATACCTCGTGCTGATGCCCGACCTGTTCACGGAGGGGGGCGCCCGCAAGTGCCTCGTCGCGACGTTTCGTGCACTGATGGCGGGCACCGGCCGCGCGTTCGTTGACATCGACAGTGCGCGCGACGCTCTGCTCTCGCGCTCCGACTGCACCGGCAGGGTGGGCGTCATCGGTTTCTGTATGGGTGGGGGATTCGCGCTGCTCGTCGCCGGTCGCGGGTTCGACGCCGCGTCGGTCAACTACGGCCGGCTGCCGCGCGATCTCGGCGTGCTTGAGGGCTCCTGCCCCATCGTCGCCAGCTTCGGGGGCGCCGACAGGTCACTCGCTGGTGCGGCGGGAAAGCTCGACACCGCGCTCGAGAGGCACGGCGTCGAGCGCGACGTGAAAGAGTATCCCGAGGCCGGGCACGCTTTTCTCAATGACGCCGAATCGGGTCCCGTTCTACTGCGCCCCCTCCTTTCGCGCGTGCTCGGGGTGGGCCCCGACCCGGTGGCGGCGGCCGACGCCTGGGCACGCATCGAGCGGTTTTTTGCCGAGCACCTCGCGCCGGACGCAGCGCAGCCCTGAGCGTGGCCGTGCCCAGGCGCAGCTGTCGCCGATGTCGCACTGCCCCGACAACGGCTAGCGTGGACGGATGACTTCTCCTCAACGGTCCCTGGTGATCCTCGGCGCCGGCGGAGACCTCACCGCCCGGCTGCTGCTACCCGGTGTCGGCCAGCTGCTCACGAGCGACCGCGACACCTCCCTCCAGTTGATCGGGGTGGGGTTCGAGCCGATGTCGGATGCCGACTGGCGCGCGCGTGTCGCCGAGTCGTTCGCCGCGGGAGCCGCGTCGGGCCCCCGTGTCGACGCCGTCCTCGGCTCAACGAGCTACCTGCAGGCCGACGTCACCAGCGCCGACGACCTCCGAGCGGTGTTCGCCGCCTGCCTGGGGGTGCCGGCCCTGTACTTCGCACTCCCGCCCGCGGTCACGATCGCCGTGTGTGAGGCGCTCCGCGACGTGACGGTCCCCGAGGGGACGGTGCTCGCCCTCGAGAAACCGTTCGGCACCGACCTCGCGAGCGCGAAGGCGCTCAACCGGCGCGTGACGGCCCTCCTGCCTGAGAACCAGGTGCACCGGGTCGATCACTTCCTCGGCAAGTCGACCGTGCTGAACCTGCTCGGCCTTCGTTTCGCGAACCGTATCTTCGAGCCCGTCTGGGGGTCCGAGCACATCGAGCGCGTCGAGATCGTCTTCGACGAGCGGCTCGGCCTCGAAGGACGAGCCGGCTATTACGACCAGGCCGGCGCGCTCGTCGACATGGTGCAGAGCCATCTGCTGCTCGTGCTCGCCCTCATCGCCATCGAACCCCCGTCGAGCCTCGAGCCCGACGACCTCCGCGGCGCCATGGCGCAGGCGCTGCGGGCGACCCACCTGTGGAACGGCGACGCGATCACATCGAGCCGACGGGCGCGCTACACCGGGGGAGAGATCGACGGGCGGGTTTTCCCGTCGTACGCCGACGAGCCGGGCGTCGACCCCGGGCGCCAGACCGAGACCCTCGCGGAGTTGACCGTGTCCATCGACAACTGGCGCTGGGCCGGGGTGCCGTTCACGCTGCGCTCGGGCAAGGCGATGTCGGGCACGCGCAAGGAGGTCATCATCACCTTCAAGCCCGTTCCGCACCTCCCCTTCGGGTTCGCGGGGGAGCCGGCGCGGGAGCAGCTGCGCATCTCCCTGAGTCCGGACGAGCTTCAGCTCGACATCAACATCAACGGCGAGGGCGACCCGTTCTCTCTCGACCGGGTGACGCTGAAGGCCGACTTCGCCACCGGTGAGCTCGGACCGTACGCGGAGGTGCTCGACGGGATCCTCTCCGGCGACCCGACCCTGTCGGTGCGGGGCGACGCTGTCGAGGAGTGCTGGCGCATCGTCGGTCCCGTCCTCGCCGCGTGGACGGGCGGGGACGTGCCGCTGGACGAGTACGGCGCCGGCACGGCCGGTCCGCGGTCCTGGTCGGGGCGGTAGGGCCGCGAACGCCCGGACCAGCGCCAGACTCCCGGAGTAGGGTCGGTGCATGATAGGGATTGAGCATGAGAAGGACTAGGGCATGAGAAGAGAACGCGCCGAACGAATCACCCCGGGCCCCGGCCAGGAATCGGTGTGGGACTACCCGCGTCCCCCGAGGGTCGAAGCTGTCACTGCGCGCATCACGGTCACGCTCGGCGGCGTGAGAATCGTCGACACGACCTCGGCGGTGCGCGTTCTCGAGACGAGCCACCCGCCTGTTTACTATGTTCCCCGCTCCGACATCGCCCCGGCCAGCCTGGAGAGTGCTCAGGGAGACTCGTGGTGCGAGTTCAAGGGTCGGGCGAAGTACCTCACCGTGCGCGCGGCCGACGCCGTCGCCCCTCGGTCGGCCTGGTTCTATCCGAATCCGACGCCCGGATTCGAAGTGCTCGCCGACATGGTCGCGATCTACCCCTCCGCGATGGACGAGTGCACGGTGGGTGGCGAAGTCGTCACGGCGCAGGAGGGTGACTTCTACGGAGGCTGGATCACGAGCATGGTCGTCGGCCCGTTCAAGGGCGCGCCGGGCACTCTGGGCTGGTGAGCGAGTCCGCGGGCGAGAGGGGGTCGGCCGGCCGGGGGTGACCGCTGGGCGCTACAGGCGTCCGGTCTCCTGGAGCTGCTCGGCGAGACCGGCACCGTCGGGCGCGTAAACCCAGGGAATTCCGGAGCCGTTCTCGTGCGCCTCTGACTTCGACCGGCCGCCGGCCAGCACCGCTTCGCTGGTCGACAGCTGACGTATGGCGACGCCGCTCACGTTGTCGGGATGCGCGTCGGCGAAGGCCGTGTAGAGCTCCTCGTCGTGCTGCCCGTCGTCGCCGAACAGCAGCCACTTCACGTTCGGGAACTCCACCGCGAGCCGCGCGAGAGTCTCGCGCTTGTGCTCCGCGCCGCTCCGGAACCACCGGTCGTGCGTCGGCCCCCAGTCTGTGAGCAGGAGCGGCCCGCGCGGATACAGGTGGCGCGACAGGAAGCGGGCCAGGGTCGGAGCGACGTTCCAGGCGCCGGTCGACAGGTAGATGACCGGTGCTCCCGGATGGTCCCGGGTCAGACGCTCGTAGAGCACCGCCATGCCGGGCACCGGACGCCGGGCGTGCTCGTCGAGCACGAAGGTGTTCCAGGCCGCGAGAAATGGCCGGGGAAGGGCGGTGACCATCACCGTGTCGTCGATGTCGGAGATGACGCCGATCGACACCGACGCGTCGACGACGAAGACGGGGGCCGTCACGGTCTCGGACTCGTCGGTGCGGATCTCGATGTCGTGCCAGCCGGGTTCGAGATCAACCTCGATGTGCGTGTCGACGACACCGCCGCGGTCGGCGGTGACGCGACGCTCGACGCCGGCAATGACGATCGTGACCGCGACATCGTTGACCGGCACGCTCGTGAAGCTTCGCCAGCCCCTGATGCCCTTGTATTCGTCGTCGTCGTCGATCCGTTTCGTGAGGAGCACCCGGCAGAGAACTCGCACCCATCCGGGGCCCCCATAGCCGGTATAGGGGATCACCGTCGGGATCCGACCCGCCTTGAGGGCACGCTTCTCACGAAAATTGTGAAATCGGTCTTCGAGCCGGGCGGCAAAATGGATGATGGGCTCGGCCGCCGCGGCGGGCGAAACAGCCTTTGAGGTTCGCGCCATGCCCCCAGTCTTTCACGGCCGGGTGCGGCGGGCGCCCACCCCGAGTACCGAAACGGGGTGCGGAATTCTCAAACAATGTCCCAAAAGGGCTGCCCGAGTGAACCGAGACAAGCTAGAATTCCAACCCAGTCAACTCCTGTTGATACGAATTGATGGAAGGGATCCCCCGTGTCCTCACACCCGTCCACTGAGAGCGCGGCGACCTCCCTGGCCGTGCTCCGCAACGAGCCGGTGCAGGCTCGCAGCACGGCCCGACTCACCTCTCTTCTCGACGCGGCCGCCGCGGTGGTCGATGAGATCGGGTTCGAGCGCCTCACCACCGCCATGATCGCCGAGCGGGCCGGCTCGTCGATCGGCACGGTGTACCGCTACTTCCCCGACCGGATAGCGGTACTTCATGCCCTCAGCGGGAGGTCGATGACACGGTTCGCTGCCGAGGGAATCCCGCCGATCGAGTCGGAGGAGCGGGCGAACTGGCTCGAGGCCGTCACCGCCGCACTGAACTACTGGGTCGAGGCATTCCGATCGGAGCACGGCTTCAGGGCACTTCGATTCGGCGACGTCATCGACCTGCAGCCGCGGGCCGGTGAACGCACCAACATCGGTGTCGTCGCAGCCGCGATCGGAGCTGTCCTCGTCGGCCGCCACGGCCTCGAGGGCGATGACGACCTGCAGTTCCGGGTGGAGGTCGCGCTGGAGATCTGCGACTCGCTGCTGGCGCGCGCGTTCGCATTCGACCGAAACGGCGATGACCGCTTCATCGGCGAGGCGCTGGCGGTCTCCCGAAATTACCTCACGGGCTTCTACGGAACACCCCAGTCGGACCAGTGAACGGTCGTCGGGGACGGAAGGTCACAGCTCCCTGACAAAAGCGGCCTGAATTTGGCGCTTCCTGCCGAAAGTGTTTGAGTTGGACGTCCGGCACGTGTCGATTCGTGTTATCCACGAGGAATGAGCCCACTCTGATGATCGAGTTCCGATCGGTGACCAAGAAATTCCCCGACGGGACCGTCGCGGTTCACGACTTCTCCCTTCTCATGCCGTCGCGTAAGACGACGGTGCTCGTCGGATCGTCCGGATCCGGCAAGACGACGCTCTTGCGCATGATCAACCGTATGATCGATCCGAGTGCGGGCGCGATCGAGATCGACGGCGAGGACACTTCCTCGCTCGATCCCGTCGCGCTACGTCGCCGCATCGGCTACGTGATGCAGAATTCCGGCCTGCTGCCGCACCTGCGGGTCCTCGACAACGTCGCGACGGTGCCGATGCTCACGGGAGTTCCGAAGCGACGCGCACACGCCGACGCCCTCGGCCTGCTCGACACCGTCGGCCTAGACCGGTCCCTGGCCGGCCGATATCCGAGTCAGCTGTCCGGCGGGCAGCAGCAGAGAGTCGGCGTCGCGCGGGGACTCGCCGCCAACCCGAACATCCTGCTCATGGACGAGCCGTTCGGGGCCGTCGACCCCATCGTGCGCGACGAGCTCCAGCAGGAGCTGATCAGGCTGCAGCGCGAACTCGACAAGACCGTGGTCTTCGTCACCCACGACATTGACGAGGCCTTCCTGCTCGGCGATCAGGTGGTGATCCTCGAGCAGGGCGGCAAAGTCGCCCAGGTCGGGTCTCCGTCGGAGATCATGGCGGCCCCGGCAAGCGACTTCGTCTCGAGCTTCATCGGCGCCGACCGCGGCAAGCGTGCGCTGCGCATCGCGCGCACCGACCGCGGCAGCGTGCTCATCGACGGCTTTGGCCGCGCGGCCGGGGTGCTCGTCGAGTCAGAGGAACCGACGCGGTCGTGAACTGGGTCCTGAACAACCTCCCCCTCATCGGTGAGCGAACTCTCGACCATCTGGCCATCGCCGTGCCGGCAATCATCGCGAGCTTCGTGCTGTCGGTGCCGATCGGGTGGGCCGCGAACCGGTACCGCTGGAGCAGGGGAGGGGTGCTCGCCTTCTCCGGCCTGCTCTACGCGATCCCCTCGCTTCCGCTGTTCCTCGCGCTGCCCGCGATCATCGGCACCGGCTTGCGCGACCCCCTCAACGTCGTGATCGGCCTCACCCTCTACGGGATGGCGCTCATGGTGCGGGCCACCGCCGACGCGCTCGCCTCGGTTGACTCCCACGTCGAGCAGTCCGCGACGGCGATGGGCTTCTCAGACTGGTCCAGGTTCTGGAAGGTCGAGCTACCCCTCGCAGGACCGGTGCTGCTGGCGGGCATCCGGGTCGTGTCGGTCAGCACGGTGAGCCTCACCACCGTCGGCGCGGTGCTTGGTATCAAGAGCCTCGGGCTGTTCTTCACCGACGGACTCCAGCGCAACATCCCGGGGGAGATCTACACCGGGATCGTGCTGACGATCCTGATCGCCGTGGTCTTCGACGGACTCCTGGTGCTCGCCGGGCGGCTCCTCATGCCCTGGCGGCACGCGGTCGCCCCGAAGACTTCCGGCGCCACGGCGCGAGCGGAGCGGGTCGTGACCACGTGAACCTCTTCGCCGACGCGATCGCCTGGCTCCTCGACCCCGCCCACTACGGGGGGTCGAACGGCATCGAGGTGCGCACCGTCGAGCACCTGTGGATCAGCCTCGTCTCCCTTGTGATTGCCGCGGCGATCGCAATACCCGCGGGATTCCTGATTGGGCACACCGGCCGTGGCAAGGGCATCGCGGTGCTCGTCTCCGGCGGTGTCCGCGCGTTGCCCACCCTTGGGCTCATCTCGATTCTCGGGCTTACGATCGGGATCGGCGTGGGGGCGCCGATCATCTCCTTCGTCGTGCTCGCGATCCCCTCGATCCTCGCCGGCGCCTACGCCGGTTTTGAGGCGGTCGACCGGCGCACGATCGACGCCGCACGGGCATCCGGGATGACCGAATGGCAGATCGTCTCCCGCGTCGAGCTGCCCCTCGGGCTGCCGCTGCTGATGGGCGGCATCCGCTCGGCGACCCTGCAGATCATCGCCACCGCGACCCTCGCCGCCTACATCAGCGGTGGCGGACTCGGGAGCTTCATTTTTTTAGGGCTGCGTACGAACGACTACTCGCAGATGCTCGCCGGCTCGATCCTCGTGATCGTCCTCGCGATCGTCTTCGAGGGCGTGTTCGCCGTGCTCCAGAGACTCGTCGTGCCCGCCGGTGTGCGGGCGGGGCAACGCAAGGATGTCCGCTCCGGATCACCCCGGTCACGAGCGGCAGCGGCATGACCGCATCAGAGAGGAATCGAACATGTTCACAGCATTAAAGGGCCGGCTCGCGTGGAGCGCTGTCGCGGTGGGGGCTGTTGTCGCCCTCGCAGGGTGCGCGTCGGGGGATCCCCTCGACGAGGGCGCGGATGCGGGGGGCGAGAGTGCCGAGGCGCTCGTCGTCGCGTCGCAGGCCTACTACTCCAACGAGATCATTGCCGAGATCTACTCGCAGGCGCTCGAGGCGGGTGGTTTCGAGGTGGACCGGCAGTTCCAGATCGGCCAGCGCGAGGTGTACCTGCCCGAGCTCGAGGCCGGCAACATCGACGTCTTCCCCGAGTACATCGGCAGCCTCCTGCAGGCGCTCGACCCCGAGGCGACCAGCGGAACTCCCGCAGAGGTCTTCGCCGCGCTCCAGGAGGCGCTCCCCGAGGGCCTCACCGCCCTTGAGCCAGCTGCGGCCTCCGACCAGAACTCCTGGACCGTCACGCAGGCATTCGCCGAAGCGAACGACCTCACCGACGTCGCGTCGCTCGCGGGCGTGACGGAGCCGATCACCGTCGGCGGCAACGCGGAGCTCGCCACCCGCCCCTACGGCCCCGACGCGCTCCAGGAGCTGTACGGGGTCGAGATCGCGGAGGTCAAATCGATCGAGGACAGCGGCGGACCGCTCACGGTCAAGGCGCTTGTCGACAACGACATCCAGCTTGCGAACATCTACACCGCCGACCCCAACATCAAGGCGAACAACCTGGTTGCGCTCGACGACCCCGACGGCATCTTCTTCCCGGACAATGTCGCGGCGATCGTCTCGGACAACGTGGACGCCGACGCGCAGGCGATCCTCGACGAGGTGAACGCGGCACTCAGCGCCGACGCCCTCGTCGGCCTCAACGCCGAGAGTGTCAACGACCAGAAGGCCGCCGAGGTGATCGCCGAGGCCTGGCTCACCGAGAATGGCCTGATCTAGCCGGTCGGCCTCACGCGGCGCGGACGGGGGCGGGTACCGAGGCATCCGCCCCCGTTTCGCGCTCGGGTGAGCCCACCCGCGCCAGAGGATCGGTTCCCCCGTGATAGCCAGCGGTCGCCGGGTCAGGTGTGTGTGCGGTCGACCTTGCTGGCGGGACCCCCCGCCATGTGGCGGGCCTCGAGGCGCTCGAGGAGCTTTTTGACGATCACGATCGCCACCAGGAACGCGGCGATTATGCCGACGAACACGTAAGCGGCGCCGTGCAGGCTGTCGGAGAGCTCACGGAATGATCCCGCGGCCGCGGCGCCGACCGACACGTAGGCGAAGGCCCAGAGTATGCAAGCCGGGATCGTCCACGCCATGAACTTGCGGTAGCTCATGGCGCTCATTCCCACGGTGAGGGGGATGAGCGAGTGCAGCACCGGCAGGAACCGGGACATGAACACCGCGATGCCACCCCGCCGATCGAGGTAGTTTTCGGCGCGCACCCAGTTTCGTTCGCCGATGCGGGCGCCGAGGCGGCTGCGGCGGATCTTCGGGCCGAACCAGCGTCCGAGGGCGAACCCGATGCTCTCCCCGGCCAGGGCTCCAAGGACCACCGCGACAACGAGCCCGAAGTACTCGACCGGCCCCGACACGGCCGTACTCGACACGAGCACGATCGAGTCGCCCGGCACGAGCATGCCGACGAGCACCGAGGTCTCCAGCACCATCCCGAGGGCGGCAAGCAGGGTGCGCGTCAGCGGGTCAACGCTCGCCACGACGTCGAGGATCGAATTGAGGGCATCGTTCACTCTTCGACCGTAGCCAGTGGTCGTGACAATTTGCCGAGTCGGTCCCGCCAGAGCTGCAGCCGGCCCGGTCTCTCGGCCGGCTGCGGGCCGCCGACCCACCCCGTGACAATGCGAATGCCGTGCAGCGCACTCACCGCCCAGATCTCGAGCCCGTCGAGCTCGTCGGGCGTCGTCGACTCCTGCACGACCTCGATGCCGAGCGCCGCCGCGATCGTGACCACGATTCGCGCGGTGACGCTGTCGACCCGTTCCAGGTCGGCGGACGGCGAGCAGAGGGAGTCGCCGCGCCACCACAGCACGGCCGAGTACGCGCCCTCGACGACGTAGCCCTCCGGCGACAGGATGACCGCCTCACCGGCGCCGCGCGCGCGGGCCGCCGCCCGCACAAGCCCCATCGATGTGAGGTCCGGCCCCTTCACGAGCGGTCTCGTGCGCGGATCCGCACCGTCGTGGCTCGCGAGAACGACCGACACCGAGCGCTCGGGAGCGGCGCGCAGGCGAAGCAGCAGTTCGGGGCCACGTGGGCCGGGCGCCCATTCGACCCGCGGGAACCAGTCGCCCTCGCTCGGGATCACCCGGGCGACCGCTCGCCAAAATCCGTCGAGGTCGGGCGGCGGGCCCAGGGAGCCGCGCTCCACCCCGGCACCAAACCTGGCCAGGTGCAGATCGAACCCGAGTGCGCATCCGTCCCGCACAAGGAAGGAATCGGCGACCTCGATGGGGACGTGCGACTCGTCCTGCTCCGCCCGCACGAGGGCGCCATCCCGAAAGCGATAGCTGGCCGGCGTGGCGGGGGCGGCGAGACTCATAGTGTTAAGGGTATGCGCCAGCGGACAATCCGACACCGCCTCATCGGGTGGACCGAGCCGGCCGCGGCGTTCGAAGCGCTGCACGGCACGAGCGAGAACGCCTTCTGGCTCGACGGCGGGGTAGGCGCTGTGTCGGGCAGGAGCTACGTCGGCGCATCCTCGAGCGTGGCGACCTCGTCCGTTGCCGACGGAACGGTCACGCTGTCACCGTCGGGGCGAGTGCTCGACGGCTCGATTCTCGGCTTCCTGCGATCCCGGCTCCCATCGACGGGGGAGGCCCCCGTGGGCACCAACGCGGATGTCGGCAGAGATGCCGACCCAGATGCCGACCCAGATGCCGTCGGGGTGCCGCTCGGGTGGGTGGGGTGGCTCGGCTACGAGCTGCGGGCGCAGACGATGTCGGCGCCGTCCGGCCGTGTCAGGGCGCGGGAAGCGCCACGACCGGACGCCGCGTTCCTCGAGGTGGATCGCCTTGTGTGCTTCGACCACGCCACCGGCGTCGTCGAGCTCGTCGCCCTCGGCGACTCCTGGACGGGGGAGCTCTGCGCCTGGCGAGACCACACGGCCGCCGCTCTGGGCGCCGCCGGGCGCTCGGCAGCGACGGTTTCGCCCGATCGCCCGTCCGCCGGCCCGAGGCTGGCCGGGTCCGGAATCGCCGCGATCTGGTTCGACTCCGACGAGGAGTACCTCGCGAAGATCGCGGCCTGCCAGCACGCAATCCAGGAGGGCGAGGCTTACCAGCTGTGCCTGACCACCCAGGTCGCGGTCGACACCCGCCCCGACCCGCTCGCGACCTGGCTGCGCCTGCGGGCGGCCAGCCCGTCGCACCACGGCGGCTTCCTGCGCATCGGGGGGGTGAGCCTGCTGAGCTCGTCGCCGGAGCAGTTCCTCAGCCTTGACGCGCATGGGGTGCTCGAGTCGAAGCCGATCAAGGGCACGAGGGCGCGCGGCGAGACCGCGGGGGACGACGAGCGGCTGCGCGCGGAGCTGATGGCGAGCGAGAAGGAGCGCGCCGAGAACCTGATGATTGTCGACCTCATGCGCAATGACCTCGGCCGCGTCTGCGAGCTCGGGTCGGTCACCGTGCCGTCGCTGTTGCAGGTCGAGAGCTACGCGCAGGTGCACCAGCTCGTCAGCCGGGTACGCGGGATTCTCGCCCCCGGCCGCCATCCTGTCGACGCCATCGAGGCGTGCTTTCCCGCCGGGTCGATGACCGGGGCGCCGAAGCTGCGTGCGACCGAGATCCTCGACGCCCTGGAGGGCCGAGCCCGCGGGCTCTACGCGGGCGCCTTCGGGTATGTCGGCTTCGACGGCACCCTCGACCTCGCGATGGTGATCCGCAGTATCGTGCTCGACGCCGACGGAGCAAGCATCGGGGCGGGCGGAGGAATCACTTCGTCGAGTGTGCCGGGCGAGGAACTCGCCGAGGTCAAGCTCAAGGCGGCGGCGCTCCTCGCGGTGCTCGGTGCCGCGGCCGAGTGACCCGGCCGCGCGCATCCGTTTAGTACCCTTGATTGGGCCCTACGTCGCCCGTCAACCCCCTGCAGTGAATGAGAGCCCCATGGCACACGGAAACGACCGCGAGCGCGACGAGCGCGACGGCTACGACATCGCGGCGATCCAGGCGAAATGGCTTCCGCGCTGGGAGGACGCCAAGCTGTTCAGCGCCGGCGGGGCCGACGACAAGCGCCCCCGCAAATACATCCTCGACATGTTCCCCTACCCGTCGGGCGACCTCCACATGGGCCACGCCGAGGCCTACGCGCTCGGCGACGTGATTTCGAGGTACTGGCGCCAGCAGGGCTTCAACGTGCTGCACCCGATCGGGTGGGACTCCTTCGGCCTGCCAGCGGAGAATGCGGCCATCAAGCGCGGGGTCGATCCGCGCGGCTGGACCTACGACAACATCGAGCAGCAGAAGACGACGATGAAGCGCTACGCGGCCTCGTTCGACTGGGACCGCGTGCTGCACACGAGCGACCCCGAGTACTACAAGTGGAACCAGTGGCTGTTCCTGAAGATGTACGAGAAGGGACTCGCCTACCGCAAGGACAGCTGGGTCAACTGGGACCCGGTTGACCAGACGGTGCTGGCGAACGAGCAGGTGCTCCCCGACGGCACCTCCGAGCGCAGCGGTGCCGTGGTCGTGAAGAAGAAGCTCACCCAGTGGTACCTTAAAATCACCGACTACGCCGACCGCCTGCTCGACGACCTCAACCAGCTCGAGGGTACCTGGCCGAGCAAGGTTCTCGCGATGCAGCGCAACTGGATCGGACGATCGATCGGTGCGGACGTCGACTTCGTGATCGAAGGCCGCGAGGCTCCCGTGACGGTGTTCACCACCCGCCCCGACACCCTGTACGGCACGACGTTCATGGTCGTCGCCCCGGACTCCGACCTCGCCGCCGAGCTCGTGCGCGATTCCTCGCCCGAGGTGAAGGCCGCGTTCGCCGACTACGCCTCCCAGGTGCAGATGGTGAGTGAGATCGACAGGCAGGACGCCACGCGCGAGAAGACCGGCGTGTTCCTCGACCGCTACGCCGTCAATCCGGTCAACGGCGAACGACTGCAGATCTGGGCCGCCGACTACGTCTTGGCGGACTACGGCCACGGCGCTGTGATGGCCGTCCCCGCCCACGACCAGCGCGACCTCGACTTCGCCCGCAAGTTCGCGCTGCCCGTGCGTGTCGTCGTCGACACCAACGCGCCGGTGACCGGGGCGATCCCGATCATCCCGGTCGACGAGCATGGCAATTACGAGCTGCCCGACGACCTTCCACCGTTGGATCCTGCGGTCACCGGGGTCGCGCTCACCGGCGAGGGACGGCTGCTCAACTCCGGCCACCTCGACGGCATGAGCAAGTCGAACGCCATCCGTCGCATCATCGAGCAGCTGGCTGCCGCCGGCACGGGGAGGGCGGCGAAGAACTATCGGCTGCGCGACTGGCTGATCAGCCGCCAGCGCTACTGGGGCACGCCGATCCCGATCATCCACGGCGCCGACGGGGAGCTCATCCCCGTGCCGGAGGACCAGCTGCCGGTCGTGCTGCCGCCGAGCGACGGACTCGACCTCACCCCGAAGGGCACGTCGCCGCTCGGCGCCGCCACCGAGTGGGTCAACGTCCAGAATCCCCTCACGGGAGCCCCCGCGCTCCGCGACCCCGACACCATGGACACCTTCGTCGACAGCTCGTGGTACTTCCTGCGCTTCCTGGACCCGAAGGATGACACCCGTGCATTCGACCCGAAGGACGCCGACAAGTGGGCGCCGGTCGACCAGTATGTGGGAGGGGTGACCCACGCGATCCTGCACCTGCTGTACGCGCGTTTCATCACGAAGGTGCTCTTCGACATGGGCTATATCGGCTTCACCGAGCCGTTCAGCGCGCTGCTGAACCAGGGCATGGTGCTCATGGACGGCTCGGCGATGAGCAAGAGCAAGGGCAACATCGTGAAGCTGAGCGAGCAGCTCGACGAGCACGGCGTCGATGCGATCCGCCTCACCATGGCGTTCGCCGGCCCGCCGGAAGACGACATCGACTGGGCGGATGTCTCTCCCGCCGCCTCGGCGAAGTTCCTCGCGCGCGCCTGGCGCCTCGCCGACGACGTGACGAGCGCTCCCGAGGTCGACTGGAAGACCGGCGACGGCGCGCTCCGGCGCGTCACGCACCGGTTCCTCGCCGACGCGCCGACCCTCATCGAGTCCTTCAAGTTCAACGTGGTCGTCGCACGTCTGATGGAGCTCGTGAACGCAACTCGCAAGGCGATCGACAGCGGGCCCGGCAAGGGCGACGCCGCGGTGCGCGAGGCAACCGAGACCGTCGCCCTGGGACTCAGCCTGTTCGCGCCGTACACGGCGGAGGACATGTGGGAGAAGCTCGGGTACTCGGCCTCCGTCGCCTTCTACGGATGGCGAAAGGCCAACCCGGTGCTGCTGGTGGAGGAGTCGGTCACGGCGGTCGTGCAGGTCAACGGCAAGGTGAGGGACCGCCTCGAGGTGAACCCGAAGATCTCGACCGAGGAGCTCGAGAAGCTTGCGCGTGCCTCGGTGGCGGTCACCAGGGCGATCGGCGCGAGCGAGGTCGTCAACGTGATCGTGCGTGCCCCGAGGTTGGTGAACTTCGCCACCAGGAGCTGACTGCGGCAGCTGGCAGTCGGGCGGCCGACGCGCCGGAATCGTGTGGGACGCGGCTCCGGTGACGTCTCCTTCCCAGCCCCTCTTCCGACCCCGGTGGCACCGGCGGGCTGCCGGCGCCCCCGCCGGTCCGGCGGTCGGCCTAGCGTTCCCTGATGACCCCGACGCTCCGCGCCGCGGCCGGGCGCCCCCGCGTGAGGGTGACGCTCGGTGCGGCGGCCGTACTGATGCTCGTCGGTCTCGTCGTCGCCGTGCTGGTGGCCGCGCTCGGCCCCCGTGGATCCTCCGTCTCCCTCTCCCAGGATCCGGCCCCCGCCGGGGTGGACGCCGGTGACGGTGTCGCGCCGTCGCCGGGAGGCGCGATCTTCGTGCACCTGCTGGGCGCCGTCGAGCGTCCGGGCCTCTACGAGCTGCGCGCGGGCGACAGGGGGATCGACGCGGTCGCCGCCGCTGGGGGCTTCACCGACGCGGCTGACCAGTCGCAACTCAACCTGGCCAGGCCGCTGAGCGACGGGGAGCAGATCCACGTGCCCGCCCTCGGCGAGGCCCCCCTGGCGCCGCCGGGTGGTGCGGCGGGAGCGCCGTCCGGCGGGGCGGCGGCGGGCGGTGCAGCAGCAGGCGGCAAGGTGAACCTCAACACCGCCGACCTGCAGGCCCTCGACACGCTCCCCGGCGTCGGGCCCGCAACCGCGAGGTCGATTCTCGACTGGCGGGAGGCGAATGGGAGGTTCACCGCCGTCGAGGACCTGCTGGGCGTCACCGGCATCGGGGAGAAGACGCTCGAGGCGCTCCGTGACCTCGTGACCGTGTGACGTCGTGACGGCGCCCGACCTCCGTCTCGCGATTCCGGCAGCCGTCGTCTGGCTCGCGGTCGCCCTGGCGATCGGCACACCGTCGGCCGCCGTCGCGACCGCGGCAGCTGGGTGGTGCCTCGCGGGCGCGCTGCTCGCGGCAGGGCGGCGCACTCCCCGGCGGGGTATGGCGATCGCCGCGCTCGCGATCGGACTGGCCGCGCTCGGGGTCACCGCGGTGGCGGTGGCCGCCCCCCACCGCCAGCCCGTCGCGCTGCTCGACGCCGCACGCGCGTCCCGCTTCGTGCAGGTGGAGGCGACGACCACGCAGACCGTGCTTCCCGGGGCCGGATCCTTCACGGTCGCGCTGCAGTCGGTCGACATCGGGGACGAGGTCTCCGCCGTGGTGTCCCCCGCGCGGGTGTTCGGTGCCGCGCCGGACGAGGAGCTGGGCATCGGCGCGCGCATCCTGGTCTCCGGCACGATCTCGGCGACCCCGCCGCACGACGAGGTGGCGCTGCTGGTGTTCGCGCACGGACCGCCACGGATACTCTCCGGCGCACCCGCCGGCCTCGACTGGGCGAATGGCCTCCGGACGGGCTTCAGGGGGGCCGCCGCCGGACTGCCGGGTGACGGCGGGTCCCTGCTGCCCGGACTCTCGATCGGCGACACCAGCGCCGTGGGCGACGAGCTCGACGCGGCCATGAAGACGAGCTCGCTCAGCCACCTCACCGCGGTATCCGGCGCCAACTGCGCCGTGGTCATCGGCATCGTCATGGTCGCCGGGGCCGCGCTGGGCCTGGCGCGGGTCTGGCGGATCGGTGCCTCGATCGCGGTGCTCGCCGGATTCGTGGTTCTTGTC
>Ga0105047_10004553_pt1 | contig 24067 bp, 26 predicted proteins | sample MAT04_FD_78384 | JGI IMG/M metagenome (GOLD analysis project Ga0105047, IMG submission 78384) | Freshwater microbial communities from Lake Fryxell liftoff mats and glacier meltwater in Antarctica - MAT-04 (megahit assembly) | ecosystem: Environmental > Aquatic > Freshwater > Ice > Liftoff... | reverse complement strand
CCGCCATAGAGTCCGCCCCACGGATATGTTGGCCCGGTACCGACAAAGGTGTCGGGCCCGTGCGCTGACAGTTCGAGGATCGTTGTGAGGTCCACGGCGCGGGAACCTACAACACGTCAGCGAATCACTCGAATGGTGCGACGATGAGGTGAGTAGAAAGGATCAGGCGTCGAGTGGCAACGTATGTGCCACCTCGACCCGATTGCGTCCGCCGGCTTTCGCGGCGCCGAGGGCGATCTCAGCCCGTTGGATGGTCTGCACCAGCGATCCTGCCTCGCCAACAGCACACCCGACACTGACGGTCACCGGTCGCGAACGACCCAGCGCCAACGAGACCGCCGTGGTCGCGACGGCACCGCGGAGTCGCTCGCCCAGCATGGCTGCGCCGATCGCATCGACCTCCGGAACCAGGACCAGGAACTCTTCTCCTCCGTAGCGCCCAACGACAGCTGGCCCGGTCAACTGACCGGCGAGGCGCCGGGCGATCTCTGCCAGCACGACGTCTCCGACTGCGTGCCCTTCAATGTCGTTGACCAATTTGAAGTGGTCGATGTCGATCATCAAGGCGCCCAACGTCACGTCGTCGCTTGCGAGCAATCGGATGTGGTCCTCGAGAAACGGTCGGTTGCCCAACCCGGTGAGCGCGTCGGTTGAGCTCAAGATGACTGCCTCGGCTGCCAGGCGATCCAGTTCGTCGGTCATGGCCTTCCATCGGACGGAACCGTGCGGCACTTGAAGTTTCGAACGTATGCGGACCGTCGGGGAGTGGTCCGTCTCAGTACTTGACAGCGCCGACGACGATCTTTCCGCTGCCGTCGCAGATCTGAGCGAAGGTCACGTCAATCGCGGAGAGATTTCCGCCGCTGTCAAAGCTCAGTTGCTCAATGTCGAACGAGGCGATGTTGGAGCTGCAGGATCGACCGTTGGAGGTCAATCTCATCCCTGAGAGAGCGCTTGTAGCGGTCCACACGGCATCAACTGACGCTCCAACAGTGAACGCCCCACCGGTCGGGGGATTGAGTTGCAGTTGATACGGACCGAACTGCGCCGTGATGCCGGTGACAGCGGTCCCGCTCGCGGTGACGGCGTCGAAGGGAACTGCGAAGGTCGCCCGCTGACCACCAGTGATGTACTCGTCGGGCGCTCCGCTGATCGCACCCACCCGAGCTGGAATCGAGCTGAGCTGGACGAACGGCGGACAACTGCGGGTTTCAAAGGCGGCATCAGATGCCTTCACCTCCACGATCTGCGGTCCGTAGGTCGAGGCGGCGTCGATGATGGCGTCGACCGATCCGTCGTTGGAGCTCTCTCGGAACCACGTGCATTTGCTGCCCGAGGTGGTTCCCGCCGACCGGTACAAACCCGGCTGGATCTCGATCCCGACCCGTCGAGTGGCGTCACCCGAGGCGGGAACGGACTGCGGGCTCCCGGGCGCTTCAACCCAATAACACGGTCCGAATGAGGCGAAATAGACGTCGCTGGAACGGATCAACACAAAGTCGCGACCATTGAACAGGTTGCTACCGATGATGTTGTCACCGGCGTCGTATCGGGCCCACGAGCAGTCATCGCCAGATGTCGTGTAGAGACCCGGCTTGACCTGCCCTGGCGATGTCCCGACCTCAACGTCGATGACGCCGAAGGCCGTGATAGGTGGCCGAAGGGCGGCGGCCGTCACCGGGGGGCTCGTCGGTGGGCTCGTCGGCTTCGGCTTGTTGGCGGCAATGGCCGCGTTGAGCAGCGCCTGGCCGGCCGCGACCGTGATGCCCCGCTCCCAGCGTTTGCGGGCGTTGCACTTGAGGACGTACACGCCGTCGGAGGCATAGTTCCCGACCTTCGGGCACTTTGCCCCCGCCTTCCCCGTGCCCAAACTGCACCCGCTGGCGACCACCACGACCACCAGCGCCAACGCCACTGCTCGCTTGAAATTCGAACCCGCGGCCACTGACTTGTGAACGTATTCCACCACTGACTCCCTCAGCTGCGCTCAATTTCCGAGCGAGAACCAGAGGGTAAATCAGGACAAACCATCGCGCCAATGGACCGGAAAGCTCACGGACAACGTCTCCGAAGAAAGTCCCCGATGACCGATGCGTAGCGATCCGGGCCGAGCCGGAAGGTGGCGATGTGTGGAACCTCTACCAGCTCGGCGTCACTGATTCGTTCCGACAGCAACACCGCATCGGCAACGTGGTGAATGGGATCGAGACGATGGCCGATGACGAGGGTCGGGACGTCGATCAACGCCAACGTGTTGCGGTCGTGAATCGGGAGTTCCGCCGCGGAGAGGCCTTCGATCAGGGCTGCTCCGGCGATCGGCTGCAGCCGTGCCACATCGAGTACCAACTTCAGCTCCGATGGGCCCCGCATTTCCGGCAGCGCGCGGAACGGACGGGTGAGCACCGACAGCCACGGTGAATGAATTCGGAGCGACGTCGCCAGCACGCCGAACATCACCCGGGCGAACCCCTCTGACTGGCCGAGCACGGGCATCTCGATGATCAAGCCCGACACGCGGTCGGGGTATTCGTGAGCCAAGGCGAGGGCCACTCCAGCGCCGAGAGAGAGCCCGCCGACGACGGCGCGTTCGATCCCCAGTTCGTCCATCACCGCTATCACATCACCGGCGAGAATCTTCCAGGAGTACCGATAGGACTCGAGCGGCCGACTGGATTGCCCGTGCCCACGAACATCGACCGCCACAACGCGGCGGTCGTCGATTCGGCCGGCGAGGCGGTCGAACAGATGGTGGCTGAGAAACAACCCGTGGATGAGTACCACTGGGTCGCCCACGACGTCAGCTGGTCCGTAGTCCTCATACGAGATCTCGATTCCGTCGTAGGCGACTGTTGCAGGCTGGTTCACGGCGTCCGATCTTGCAGGAATGGGAAGGCTCGGCGCACATCGGCCACGACCTCGGTGGCAACCAATGCTGTGAGGATGGCCGTTCCGCGCCCTTCGCCATCAGCGAGGACCTCTCCGAGTGGATCGACGATCATCGAATCACCGACGTAGTCCAGTCCGCCGCCGCTTCCGACACGATTGACGCCCACCACATACGCCTGGTTCTCGATGGCGCGTGCCATCAGCAGCGAGCGCCAGTGGTGCCGGCGAGATGACGGCCAATTTGCGACGATCACGAAACAGTCGGTCTCGGGAGCAGCTCGCCACATCCCGGGAGCAAACCTCAAGTCGTAACAGACCTGGGGCGTCACCCGGAGGGTCACACCGGGTCTTCCCACCGCGAGTGTCAGGATCTCGCTCCCCGACCGGTAGTGCTCCGACTCACCGCCATAGGTGAACGGATGAATCTTGTCGTAGTGGCCGACGACACCCGACGGATCCACTACCAGCAGGCGATTCGTGAAGCCCGTGCCGTCATCGAGCCGCCACGGGATCGACGCCATCAACGTGATGCCGTGACGTTGCGCGTGGCCGCTCAGAAACTCGACCGAGGGGCCATCGGCCGACTGCGCAAATGACGCCGGATCGGACGTGAACCCGGTCGCGAACATCTCGGTGAGCACCACGAGGTCGGCACCGTTCCCAGCCGCCGCCGCGATCAACGGGTGTACGAGGTCGTGAGTGGAGGCTGGATCCTCCCAGACGATGTCGTGTTGCAGCGCGCTGACGATCATCCGCTCACCTCGCCATGTTCGTGAGGCGCGTCACGGCCTCGTCGATGACCTCGTCGCGCTTGCAGAACGCGAATCGTATGAATGGCCGTCCAGCCGATTCATCGTCATAGAAGACCTGAGTCGGAACGGCGACCACGCCTGCCCGGGCGGGGAGCTCCCGGCAGAACTCGAGGCCGTCGACCCCGCCGACACTCCGGATATCGGCGGTGATGAAGTAGGTCCCCTGGGGGATGTTCACCTCGAAGCCAGCTGAGCGCAATCCGGCGGCGAGTCGATCCCGCTTCGACTGCAACGATGCTGCCAAATCGTTGGTGACCCGCGGCGGTAGGTCGAGCGCCACGGCAACCGCGTGTTGGAACGGGCCTCCGCTGACGTACGTCAGGAACTGTTTGACCGTACGAACAGCCGCGACCAGCTTCGCCGGGCCGGTGACCCAGCCGATCTTCCACCCAGTGAACGAGAACGTCTTGCCTGCTGAGCCGATCGTCAACGTCCGCTCTGCCATTCCCGGCAGCGTCGCCAGCGGGATGTGGGCAAGGCCATCGAACGTGAGGTGTTCGTACACCTCGTCGCTGATGGCGATGAGGTCATGTCGCCGGCAGATCTCGGCAATGACGTCCAGCTCGTCCCGAGTGAACACCTTGCCGGACGGATTGTGCGGCGAGTTCAGGAGCAACACCTTGGTCGTGGAGGTCACGGCTGCTTCGAGCTCGCCGGGATCGAACTCGTTCGTCGGAGCTCGAAGCGTGACGACCCGACGCGATGCCCCGCCCAGAGCGATCGCCGCGGCGTAGGAGTCGTAGTACGGCTCAAAGGTCACCACCTCGTCGCCGGGTCCGGCCAACGCCAAGAGCGACGCCGCGATGGCCTCAGTCGCACCGGCAGTGACCAGAACCTCCGTGTCGGGATCGACCTCCAGGCCGTAGCAACGCTGCTGGTGACGAGCAATGGCGTGGCGCAGTTCGGGGATTCCCGCTCCCGGAGGGTACTGGTTGTGACCCGCCATGATGGCGGCCACCGCTGCGTCACGGACCTCTGGCGGGCCATCGGAATCCGGAAATCCCTGTCCAAGGTTGATGGCCCCGGTGGCAACGGCCAGTGCGGACATCTCGGCAAAGATGGTCGTCCCGAAGTCCGCCAGACGAGGTGTCAGAGGCAACTCCAGTCGTGTCACCCGATCAACCGTAGCGGCGTGGTTCAGGCAGCCGTCCCGATGCGGCGCGAGATATCAGCGCAGTCGAGGCAGATCTCTTCGGGGATCACCCCGGCACGCATGAGCACTCCGAAGGCCTTGCACCCGAGGCAATACCCGAGAAATGCTTCGAGACTGGCCGCCACCAGCACCAGGGAAACCAGCACTTGGGCGCCCGCCACCGACCCGAGGACCAGCCACGACACCAGGGCTGCCACCGAGAAGGTCGCACCGATGCCTTGGGCGAACCGCTTGGGTGGACCGGGCGTCGGGCGTTCCTCGAGCCCGAGCGCCGGGGTGATGACGCGAGTGACGAACTGACCGAGCGGGCTGAGCGTCGGGCCCGAGAGGACTCGCGCGATGAATCCCAGCGCCAGGGGCCAGAGCATCCACGTCCAACCGGTGATGAGCATCGTTGATGTCATGATCACGACACCACTCGCAACCAGGCGTGCCGAGACTTCATTGACCGAGTCCGGGAAGCTGAAGATCTGTCGTGGGGACATGCTCCCATCGTATCGCCAATACCCGACCAAACAAGTCGGGAATTAGTCACCTCCGATGGCGAATTCTGACGGCCGACCGTTCTGGCGGCAGATTCGGCCCCTCGATGCGTCGCGTTTGCGGCCAGAACCGGGTCAAGCCGGGGGATGAAGGAGTGGAACGACTTGGTCGACCTGAGCCAGCTTGGCAGCAAACTCCACCATCTCGGCGTGAGTCAGCGGGTCGATGATCGCGAGCTGATCGACCTGCTCGGCGGGCGGAGTCCAGTATTCAACGTCGATTCCGAACGTCGCCAACAGCAAGTTCTCGCCCAGACAGGTTGAATGTGAGAACCGGGTCGAGCAAGTCGGGCAGAGCAGCGGCAACGCAGCGGAGTGATCCTCCTGGTTGATTCGTAAAATCATCGACTCGAAGTGAAACTCCTGGGGTCCACACGATGGACACGGCACCGTCAGCGTGGTCGGAGGGTGCGACATCGACGAGTTTCCAGGAGCAGCATCAGCCATGGCTCCCCATCGGACGAAACCTCTGGCCCTTGAGCCCAACGTCATCGTCCGCTCGTCCGATCCGCGACAATGGACCCATGAGTGACCCGACAGACCCGGATCTGCTTCGAATTGCCACCGACATCTGTCTCGAGGCCGGCCGATTCACCCAAGCCGCCTTTCGGGACCCCGACCTCGTCGTAGATCTCAAAGGCGATGGGTCACCCGTCACCGCCATCGACATGGGCGCCGAGCGTCTCATGCGTGAACGGATCCACCAGCACTTCCCCCACGACAGCATCGTCGGAGAGGAAGAGGACGACCACCACGGAATCAGCGGTCGGCGCTGGGTGATCGATCCCATCGACGGGACCTTCACCTTCACACACGGCGTCGCGTTGTACTGCAATCTCCTCTACGTCGAGGACGAAGCGGGCCCGGCGGTCGGCGTGATCAACATTCCCGGTGTGAACGAAATCGTTGCGGCAGGCCGAGGGCTCGGCGCCACCGTCAACGGCGTGACTTGTCGGGTGTCGGATCGTGCAGAGCTCGCTGGTGCGGTCCTGACAACATCGGGTTTCGATCATTGGGACCCGGACACCTTGGCCCGTGTGCGTGCATCCGGCATGTCCATGCGAACGTGGGGAGACGGCTACGGCTACGGCTTGGTGGCGAGCGGCCGTGCGCATGCCATGGTCGACCCGGAGATCTCTGTCTGGGACATCGCCCCCTGTCGGGTCATCATTCCCGAGGCCGGCGGACGATGTTCCTCGTTCGCCGGTGTCGACGCCTTGGAGGTCAGCGACTTCGTCGCGACCAACGGACATCTCCACGACCAAGTCCTCGCGTTGCTCAACCCCTGATCCACCGAAAGCGATACCACATGGAACTCGACGTCGGCCGACGATCACTGAACCACGATCGCGCGGCGTTCGTGGCGCTCCGCGGCGCCGACCTGGCGGCTCCCGTTCCAAGTTGCCCCGAGTGGAATCTCGGCGGGCTGCTCGCCCACGTTGGCGTCGTCCATAGGTTCGCCCGTCGCTCGATGAACGAACCGGTCGATGGTGGCTTCCCGAAGGCGACCGGCCCCGGGAACACCCCTCCCGCCGGAGAGGACGTCTGGGACTGGCTCGACACAGGCCTCGGCGACCTCATCGACGATTTTGCGTCACGTGATCTCGAGCAGACGTGCTGGAGTTGGGCCGGGCCAGCAACTGGCCGTTGGTGGCTCCGGCGACAGGTTCACGAAACGGCCATCCATCGGTGGGACGCTGAGCAGGCCGTCGGGGTGGAGTCGGTGGTCAACGGCGACCGAGCCGCGGACGGCATCGACGAGTGGCTTGCGCTCCAAGTCGGCCGGGGATGGCTCCCACCGGATTCACTCCGAGGGACGATCCATCTTCACGCCACCGATGGCGACGGTGAATGGCTACTGAATCTCGGAGACGGTCTGACATGGACCACCGGTCACCACAAGGGCGACGTGGCGATCCGTGGGGGTCGAGCCGACCTCGAGTTGCTGCTGTGGAATCGGATGACCCTCGACCGGTTCGACACCTTCGGTGACGACGACCTGGCGGCCCGGTTCCTCGCGGCGCTGTCAGCGTAGCGACGACATCAGACAGCGGCCATGAGCTCTTCGACAAGTCGCTCGTCGGAGAACGTCTCGCGCTCGGAGATTCGGTCCGACCAGTCGTGGCGAGACCCGATGGCCTTGGCGTAGTTGACGCGTCGCTTGGCCTGACGGCCTTGGACGTCCTCGTCGCCGACACCGTCATACTGGGCCTGAATCCCAGCCTTGAGCGCCTCGAGCGCCTCGGTTCGCATCTGCGACACACGGCTCTCGGTGACACCGAGGAATCGAGCAAGATCCTGCGAAGTGCGTTCCTGAAGGAAATAGCCGACGATGACCAGACGCTGGCGCTCCGGCAGGAGGGCGATTGCATCTCGGAGATAGGCGTGAAGCTCGCGGTTCTCGAGCTCGGCCGACGGCTCGATCACGGACGGGTCAGCCAGGACGTCGACCAATGTCAGCTCCTCGTCGGGAGCGTCGGTGACCAGGTGTTCAAATGCCAACACCACCGATCGGAACAACCGATCCTGGAGCCGATGCAGTTCGTCCTTCGTGATGTCGAGCGCCTCGGCCATCTCATTGAGCGACGGCACACGGCCGAGCTCGTTGGCGAGTCGCTGCTCGACGACGTCGAGTCGGCGTGACAACGCACGAACCGAGCGAGGTGCCCAATCGGCGGCCCGGACGGCGTCGAGGATGGCTCCCCGAATTCGTTGGGCGGCAAACCGCTGAAACGGTACGCCCTTGGTCTCATCGAAACGTCGGGCGGCTTCCACCAGTCCGAGCGCTCCGGCCCGTGCCAGATCGTCGCGATCGACGTGACGGGGGAAATGCACCGCCACCTGGAACACGACGTGGTTCACCAATTGCAGGTGATCCTCGATCAGACGGGTGATGTACTGGGTGTCCTTCGCGGTGCTCATGATTCTCCCTCTCACAGCGTTGAAAGAGGTATCGACGCACGCGCGAAAAAGCTTGAGCAATTTCTCAGAAAAAGTTCTCCGCCGTTGTCCACAGCCCCCCGACGTGGTGTGTCGGTAAGGTCTCCCAACTTCTATCGACGCGGGGTCGGGAGGACTTGACCCCAAACTCAGGAAACGTTCAATCCGTCGATGTCGTCCGGTGTTGCCGGAGTCGCGGCCTTCACACCACGGCGCGCCAACTCGTTGAGCAGCCCGACCGTGTCGTCCCACGATGACAGGTCCATCGCTCCGGGAACCCACCGCTTGCGATGAGCGATCACGCCGGCCACCAATGCGGCGGCGATGACCGCTGGCCGGTCCAACACGGCGTAGACGAAGCTGCTCGGCTCGCCATCGACCGTTCCGTACACCTCGACCCGAACCGAACCCGGTCCCCCCTCGGGCGACGGCGTCCCGCGACGCCGGGGAATCAGACCGAGGATCCGTGTCGCAGGTTCGACCGCCAACTTCGATGTGATGCGCCGAGCCGTCGGATAGGCATCGTGGAGCAGCAACGGTTCTACAACACTCCCTCTCGTCACGTCGCGAGGGCCGATCGGTTCCGGAAACCACGCCTGCTGGCGTCCAGAACCCGCCGGGTAGTTGACCCATTCACCATCCCGCCATTCCATCCCAGCGGTGGCCAGGATCCGTTGGCGTTGTCGCACGCAGTTGGGGCCCCCGCCGCCAACCATCGCGACCTCGATCTCCAAGACTTCGTCGAGCGCGTTCGCGGCGTGACGGACCAACACACAGCTCATTCCCGGAGAAGCGCCGACGCCGAACAAAAGCGTGCGGCCCATCGAGCGCGCAACCTCATCGAGCGCGCGTAACGCTTCGATGTCGGCCACATCGTCGGTAACGGCGACCACGTCAGCGCCCCGGTTCAACGCGTCTGCGGCTGCTTCGGGTGCGGAACCAGGGGTTCCGCAGAGCACGACCACCTCGGTCACATCAGTCGGGCGCCACGGCCCGACCCTGTCGCCGAACAACGATCGCATCAATCCGATCCGATCGTCGCGGGCCGATTGGATCACCACGGTGTCCACCCCATCGGTTCCCATCAATTCACGGGCAGTCCGAAGGGCGACCACGCCCGATCCATCAATTGCGATCTTCACGCGCGGCCGCCGACAGCTGCCCTGGGGATCAAGTTCGTCAACGAAGATCCTCGCCCGTCAGTTCCCGCCAGCCCCCGGTCCGTGGTGGAGTTCCACCCGTACCGCGAACCCGGAGAATGGCGCCCACCAGACCCGCCAAGCCCAATGCCATCATTGCCCGACGAATGGCTGCCATCGTGCTCTCCTCTTGCGTGATGTACCCCGAGATCGGGGTCCGTAAGCTCGAACCGATCGTTCGGAAGCAACGGGTAGTGGGGCTAGCTGGAGTCGAACCAGCGACCTCACCCTTATCAGGGGTGCGCTCTAACCAACTGAGCTATAGCCCCGCTGCAGCGCATCACGCTACAAGAACTGCCCATCCCAGAGCGAGACGAGTATCGACGCGTTCAGTCTCGACGGACTCGGATCGATTCCTCTTCGATGACGGTGACCCACACCCCACCGATGATGTCGCTGATCAGGTTGAAGACCACCGACGCAATCGTTGCCGCCAGCGTCCAGGCCAGGGTCATGACCAGACCGATCAGGCCGACTTGGCGAAACAAGAAATTGCCATCGAAACGAAAGTCCGGCTGCCCGAGGTTCGACTGCACGAAGGTCTCGACCTTGTCGATCGTTCCCGAACCGCGCCCGACCGTCCAGACGATGGCCGCGGCAATCATGAAAATGAACCACAGGCTCAAGAAGAACAACAGCGATGCCTTGAGGACCGACCACGGATCGATATGGCGTATCAGCCGGCGGACCTTGCGGGCCTCGGTCCGCTGCCGTCGAGTTGTCGAACGGCGAGTCGTTCGAGCGGCCGATGACGCAGCGCGGCTGCCTCGCGATGATGACTCCGGCTGTTCCTCGTCGATGTCGGTTCGTTCGATGTCATCTCCATCGACATCGGATCGGTGGCGGTTGTCGACGGCTGAGGATTCGATCGCGGTGACCGTGACCCCGTCGTCAACGACTGCCTTGTCGATCACTTCGTCGTCGTCGCTGTCGGAACCCTCGGACCAGATCGAGGCTCTCGTCGTCTTGGGAGGGATGGCCGCCACCCCGACACTCTAGGTCGGTGGTCAGCCTCCGACCGCCGTTGCGCTCGCGGTGATACCCCGAAGGTCGATCGTCACCTCGACGACACCGTCGGGCGCTCTCCATGTAGCGACCGACGCGTCGTTCGCTACCGCGACCGACTGTGATCCCTCGGTCCCATCGCTGACTCCTGCCAACGCAACGACGTCAGCGACGACCTGGGCGCGAGTCGCGCTCGCTCCCCGCGAGGCCTCGTCAGTGAGACCGGCTGCGCTCATACTGACGAGGGCCAACAACAACCCGGCCATGACGACCGATATGGAACCCTGATCAGTTCTCCGGGATCTCATCGGTCGGCTCCCCCGTGTCGGTGGAGTCGGGGTCACCTTCGTCGCCCTCGTCGTCCCGTTCCGTCACTCGGGCAACGGCAACCACACGGGTGTCGTCGTCGAGGTTCATGATCCGGACGCCTGTGGCATCGCGACCCTGGATACTGATACCCGAAGTCGGGACCCGTATGGTGACCCCAGAATCAGCCACCAAGAACATCTCATCGTCATCGGCCACCATCAGCGCGGCCACAACACGGCCCTTGTTGGCATGAAGTCGGATCGCCCGAACACCTTGGCCGCCGCGACCCTGCTTGGTGAAGACATCCGGATCGGTTCGTTTGCCGAAACCACCGTCGGTGATGGTCAACAAGAGATGATCAGGCGCCACGACGTCGGCCGACACGACGCTGTCGCCAGCTCGCAGCCTCATCCCGCGGACACCCGATGCGGTTCGACCCATGGAACGAACATCGGCTTCGCCGAACCGAATTCCCTGACCCATCTGGGAGACAACCATGATCTCGGCTCCCTCATTGGCCGGAAGGACCCGCACGAGTTCGTCGCCGTCCCGCAACGAGATGGCGATCAGCCCCGCCTGTCGAGACGAGTCGTACTCGTTGAAACGCGACTTCTTCACCACTCCGTTTCGAGTGACGAACACGAGGTAGCGCATCGTCTCGTAGTCGCGAGTGTCGATAACCGCCTGGACAGACTCGTCGGGCTGCATCTGCAGCAGGTTGACCATCGCCGTGCCACGCGCAGTCCGCTCCAACATCGGGATCTGGTGTGCTTTGAGGCGATACACCCGTCCTTGATTGGAGAAGAACAATAGATACGCGTGCGCTGTCGTATGGATGATGTCGGTGACGAAATCCTCGTCCTTCAGCTTGGTACCAGCTACGCCGCGGCCACCACGCCCCTGCGTCCGGAAGGCATCCGCTGACACGGTCTTGATGTAGCCACCCGAGGTCATCATCACGACAAGCTCTTCGTCGTCGATCAGGTCCTCGATGTCGAGATCACCTGGGTCGAATTCGATCGGTGTCTTACGAGGGGTGGCGAACGTCGAACGAATCTCACCCATCTCGTCCTTGATCACCTGGCGCAGAATGACGTCATCGCCCAAGATCGCCTCGAGTCCAGCGATACGCGTCGCCAACTCAGCTTGTTCGTCCAAGAGATTGGTGCGACCCAGTCGAGTCAGCCTGCTGAGCTGCATGTCCAGGATGTATTCGGCCTGCGTCTCGGAGAACTCGAATGGGGCCGAGGTCAGCGAGGTTCGAGCGGCTCCCTTGTCCTCGCTCGCCCGAATGGCCGCAATGATGGCGTCGATCAGGTCAATTGCCCGCAGCAACCCATCAACGATGTGAGCGCGGCGTTGGGCTTTGTCGAGGCGCTCCTCAGAGCGACGACGGATCACCTCTCGTTGATGTTCGACGTAGTGCACCAACGCGTCTCGGAGTGACAACGTGCGAGGAACGCCATCGACGAGCGCCACCATGTTCACACCGAAGCTGGTCTGCATCGGAGTGTGTTTGTACAAGTTGTTCAGGATGACGAGCGCCGGGGCGTCACGCTTGAGCTCGAACACCAGCCGGTTCTCGCCGCGCGCTGACTCGTTCCGAATGTCACGGATTCCTTCGATGACCTTGGAATTGACCAACTCGGCGGCCTTCGTTTCGATGGATCCGAACGAGGTCTGATACGGCAGCTCGGTCACCACGATCTGCTGATTGCGTGGGCCCTCGACGATCTCTGCCTTGGCGCGCATCCGAACCGATCCACGACCGGTGCGATAGGCGTCGAGGATGCCCGCTCGACCGAGGATCTGTCCGCCGGTCGGGAAATCTGGGCCCTTGACGAACTCCATGAGATCTTCGATCGTTGCGTCTGGGTGATCGATCAGGTGCAGCGTGGCATCGATGACCTCGCCGAGATTGTGTGGCGGAATATTCGTGGCCATACCCACGGCGATGCCCTGGCCACCATTGACCAAGAGGTTCGGGAACCGGCTGGGCAGCACGGTTGGTTCCTCGGTGGAGCCATCGAAGTTGCCGACCATGTCGACGGTGTCCTCGTCGATATCGGCCAACATCTGCATCGCCAGCGGCGACAACCGACATTCTGTGTACCGGTAGGCAGCCGGTTCATCATCGGGGGACCCGAAGTTGCCGTGCTTGTCGATCAGAACGTGACGAAGCGAGAAGTCCTGACCCATACGAACCAACGCGAAGTACACCGCCTGGTCGCCGTGAGGGTGGTACTTCCCGATGACTTCGCCGATGACCGTCGCGCATTTGCGATGCGAGCGATCCGGCCGCAAACCGGTGTCGTGCATCGCCCAGAGGATGCGACGATGTACCGGCTTGAGACCGTCACGGACATCGGGCAGTGCACGGCTGACGATGACCGACATGGCGTAGTCCAAGAAGGACTGCTCCATCTCGGTCTGGATCTCGATGGGTTCGATGGCGCCATAGCCGACTGCTGGCAGCCCGGCAGTCGAGCCGATGTCCTCGCCCTGATCGTCGGGGGAGCCAGCGGGTGTGTCGTTCGAATCACTCATATGTCCAGGAACCTCACGTCCTTGGCGTTGGTCTGGATGAATTGCTTGCGACTCTCGACGTCTTCACCCATCAGAATCGAGCAGACCTCATCGGCGATGACAGCCTGCTCGACCGTCACCTGCAACAGGGTTCGTCGGGCCGGATCCATCGTGGTCGCCCACAGCTCGTTGGCGTCCATCTCACCGAGGCCCTTGAGCCGTGCGAACTCTTCACCATGATTGGGACGACCCTCCAGGAACGTGGCCTTCTCCGAATCGTCCTTCAGGTAGATCGTGTCCTTGCCCACCTTGGTGGAATACAACGGCGGTTGAGCGATGTACACGTGGCCGCCCTCGACCATCGGTTTCATCTGACGGAAGAAGAACGTCAACAGCAGGGTGCGGATGTGGCTTCCATCGACATCGGCATCGCAGAGGACGACGATCTTGTGATACCGAAGCTTCGAGACATCGAACTCCTCGCTGACACCTGCCCCGACAGCCTGGATCAGCGACACGATCTCCGTGTTCTTCAGCATCCGGTCCACGCGGACACGTTCGACGTTGAGGATCTTGCCGCGGATCGGCAGGATCGCCATCGTCGCCGGATCGCGAGCTTCCTTGGCGGAACCACCAGCCGAGTTGCCCTCGACGATGTAGATCTCGCATTCCTCGGGGTTGTTCGACGAGCAGTCCGCCAACTTGCCCGGCAGACCCGCTCCATCGAGCGCCGACTTTCGCCGGGTGGCATCACGAGCGTTGCGTGCGGCCTCGCGCGCTCGGGACGCTTGCAACGATTTCGACACCACAGCGCGACCCTCGGCGGGGTGTTCCTCGAGCCATTCGGCGAGACGCTCGTTGGTCGCTCGTTCCACCAGTGACCGCATGGGTACGTTGCCCAGCTTGCCCTTGGTCTGTCCCTCGAACTGCGGGTCCTGCAACTTGACGGAAATGATGGCCGTGAGACCCTCCCGGATGTCCTCGCCCTGCAGGTTGGTGTCCTTCTCCTTCAACAGCCCCTTGTCACGGGCGTATTTGTTGATGCTGTTGGTGAGGGACTTCTTGAAGCCCTCCTCGTGCATGCCGCCTTCGATGGTGGTGATGCCATTGGCGAAGCTGTGCAGTCCATCGGTGTTGTAGCCGGTGTTCCACTGGAACGCGACCTCGACCTCCATGGTCTCCTCGGCCTGCTTGAGGTAGCCGACTTCGTCGAACAGCGCTTCCTTCGAAGCATTCACGTGGCGAACGAAATCCCGGATACCACCCTCGTAGCAGTACTCGATCGCGGTGGAATCATGTTCAGGGCGCAGGTCACAGAAGTTGATGGCCAAGCCGGCGTTCAGAAACGCCATCATCTGGAATCGTTCCGTGAGGGTCTGCGCTCGGAAGTTCGTGTCATCGAAGATCGTCGGGTCCGGCCAGAATCTGACCGTTGTGCCGGTTCGAGGAGCGCCATCTTCGGCGAGGGGCGAGTCACCGATCTCGTGCAGCCCTTCCTTGATGTTGCCGCCATCGATGAACGACATTGCGTGGCGGCGACCATCGCGATCGATCTCGACCTCGACACGTGCCGAGAGAGCGTTCACCACTGAGATGCCAACGCCGTGCAGGCCGCCGGACACCTTGTAGCCGCCGCCGCCGAACTTGCCGCCAGCGTGCAGCACTGTCAACACGACCTCGGCAGCCGAGAGATCGTCAGGGAATTTCGGATTCTTGTCGACGGGGATTCCGCGACCGTCGTCAACGACCTCGCATCCCCCATCCGCCATGAGCGTCACCGAGATCGTCGAGCAGTGCCCCGCCATGGCTTCGTCCACCGAGTTGTCGACCACCTCGTAGACCATGTGATGCAGACCACCCGGACCGGTTGAACCGATGTACATGCCAGGGCGTTTCCGGACGGCTTCGAGACCCTCCAGAACCTGTATCTGATCGGCTCCGTAGCTGGCGTCGTCGGCAACCGCCGATGAATCCAGCGATGGTGGGCTGTTCTCGAATTCCTGGTTGACGTCGTCTGGATTCACTTCAGTTGGCATGGAATCTGATTCGCTCACGTGGTCCTCTCCCCCGTGGTGTGCTGCAGCGGATCTCAGGCGCAGCAGGGCGGCCGTCGGGGCCGCCGATATGGCGTTGGGGAAGCAAAGTTCGCCGATGTCATTCTACCACTGACCGCCCCCCGGCCAGGCCCACGAGGGCTGCTCAGCGGGGCCGTGCGACCACCACACGCACCGCCCCCGGTCCGGCTCCGTCAGTCACGTTGCGAATGGCATCGACCACGGTCCCGAGACGCACTCGAATGGCTTCTGCCACCGCCGGATCAGTGACTGTGATCACCAGATCTCCATGACGATCGGACCGGATGGATGCACCCTCGACCAACGCTCCCAAGGTCGCTGTCACGACCCCGATGGACTGATCCAAGGTCGCGGTCGCCGGCCAACCCCACGTACGACGCAATCGATCAAGACTCTCCCCCATCGCCACGGGCGAACGGCGGCGGCGAAGCGAACTCCTGTGACCCGAGTCGACCTCGTCGATTCCGTCGAAGGGGTCGCGCTGCTCCGCCCCTTGATCGTCACTCACCGGCCGCCACCCGTCGTTGGTTGCTGATGGATCACCGATGCCGACGCACCGACCAACGGGCTGTCAGTCGCGTGTGGATCGATCACTGAGTTGCCCGATCGCTCGATGGTCAATACGTCGTCGGGCTGCACTCCAGCGGGTACCCCGACGGCGGAGGTGATGATGACCTGACCCTCTGGAAGCGCACCCAACAGCGCTGCAGCCCGTCGATGATCGAGTTCGCTGAAGACATCATCGAGCACCAGAACTGGTGTGTGACCGACCTCGGATGCCAGTCGTCGATGGGCTGCCAGGCGAAGAGCCAGCGCCAACGTTCGTTGCTCACCTTGGCTCGCGTGGGTTCGAGATGGAAGCCCGCCCAACGAGATCGACACGTCATCTCGATGCGGACCCACCGTCGTGACACCTCGTCGGACATCATCCACTCGGCTCTGAGCAAACGCTGTGGGGAGGTCGTCACCCCAGGATGTCACGATGGTGCCGCTGACGTGGCCGGGAACGTCAGCGAGTTCGGAGTATGCCTCGCCGACCATCGGCGCCAGGTCCTCCCACAGTGTTCGGCGTAGCTCGCCCAACGACGTTCCGGCGGCGCCGAGTCGGTCGTCCCAGACATCGAGCGTGAGCGTTGCATCGGCGTCGAGTCGTCCTTTGGCCGACTTCAACAGCGCATTCCGTTGACGGAGCGCTCGCTCGAAGGTCGAACGGACAGCGTCGTAGCGGGGGGAGAGTTGCGACAGTGTGTCATCGAGCAACAGCCGCCGAATTCCGGGGGATCCCTTCACCAACTCCAAGTCGTCGGGAGCGAACACCGAGACGAGCAGCCCCTCCGCGAGATCCGCACGCCGAGCGACTTTTTGTTTGTTGACCTGGGCGCGGCTCCTGCCACCCATGGACAACTCCAACTCCACGAGCAACTCGCGCTCGCCGCGTTGAACACGCCCGCGAACCACACCTTCGTTGTGACCTACCCGGACCATCGCAGCCGTCGGCGCTCCACGGAACGACTCGAATGAGCTGAGTACCCCAATCGCTTCGACCAGATTGGTCTTGCCGTGCCCATTGTCGCCGCTGACCACGGTGATCCCAGGTGAGAAGCCGATCTCCGCCTGTTCATACGAACGGAAATTCGACAACCACAACTGCGCCAACCACAGACGGTCGGCGGTTCTGGAGTTCAGGGGTTCCGAACCGGCATGAGCAGGTATACGAACTCAGGTGATTCCACCGAACGCAACAACGCTGGCTTCGAGGCATTCGTGGTCTCGAGGGTGACCTCGTCGCCCGGCGTCACCTCGAGGCCTTCGTAGAGAAAACGTGGGTTGAACGAGACCTGCATCTCCTCGCCCTCGTACTTGGCGTCGATGGTCTCGTGCGCCTCCCCGCTCTTGCGGTTCACCGCCGTCAAACCCAGAGAATCAACGGACATGTCCAACTTCACGGGTGTGGACTCCACGTCATCGGCCATGATCCGGACCCGCTTCACGGCTTCCATCAGTTCCGTTCGGCCCACCGAGAGGCGATTCGGTTGGGACTGGGGAATCAGTGCCTTGTAGTCGGGGAACGCCCCGCCGATCAGCCGAGTCGTGAGTCGAGCATTGCCGGTGTGGAAGGACGCATCGTGCTCGGACAACGTCAGTGTGACCTGTTCGGACCCAGCAAGCAGCCGTTGCAGTTCCGCCAACGCTCTCGAAGGAATCAGGACGCTCTGGCCCTCCTCGAGCACCGAGGTGCCCGGAAGATCACGGACCGCCAGCCGATACGAATCAGTCGACACCAGCCGGAGCCCGCCGGCCTCGGCCGACAACAGAACACCCGTGAGTACCGGGCTCCGAGAGTCGTCCTTCGAGGCTGCCTTCACGACCTGGGACAGACCATCAGCCAGCGATGCCCCGTCGAGTTCGACAGATTCACCGGTCGGCTCAGCGACCTGAGGCCATTCCTCGGCTGGGAACAGGTTGAGTGTGAACTCGGATCGTCCCGAGGTGATCCTCATGTCGGTATCGGTGGTGACCACGTCGACGGCGCCGGCATCGAGTGACCGAACGATGTCGTTGACGAGCTTGGCGGTGACCACCGCTTTGCCGTCCTCCTCGCCACGTACTTCGATGATGGCGCTCATCGTCAGTTCGAGGTCGGTGCCGGTCAGCCGCAGTTCGGATCCGGAGAGCTCCATGCGAACGCCACTCAGGACCGCGAGGTGACTCCCCCGGCTCCCACTCGCTGGTCGGCTGGCGGTGCCGAGTGCTTCGGCGAGCGCATCCTTTTCACATCGGAATCGCATCGGGGTTCTCCGGATCTGTAAATGTTCGTCCCACAGTGGTGCGCACAGGGTTGTCCCCACTGCCACGTTGTTCTTGTGATGACTGCAGGTGGTTGTAGTAGTAGGCCCTGTGGATTGTGGAGAACCTACTCTCTGCCGTGTCCCACCTGAACCCGTGAATCCACTGGTTGTCCACTGTCTTCACACGACAGGCGTGGAATTTCACGCGGTGGTGTTGATGACCAGTAGTTGTCCACCGGTTGTCCACGGTGCTGGCGCGGGTTCGTCCCCAGCTTCGAGCACTCATGTGCCGGGTGATTTCACGATCTGGATGAGCGACTGAACATCGTCGTAGATGGCCTGCCGTTCCTTCATCAGGGCACTGATCTTGTCGTACGCATGGATCACGGTCGTGTGGTCACGCCCACCGAATTGTTTGGCGATCTGGGGGTAGGACAGGTCCGTCAGCTCGCGGAAGAGGTACATGCCGACTTGGCGAGCCGTGACGAGTGGACGACGGCGATCCTTGGCTCGGAGGTCCTCGACCGTGAAGCCGTACATCTCTGCTGTGGCGTCGAGGATCACCTGCGGCGTGATCTGTCGTGGTCGGCGATCTCCGATGATGTCGGCGAGGGCTCGTTCGGCATCAGCGACCGACACGTCGACACGGTTGAGCGAGGCGAAGGCCGTCACCCGGTTCAGGGCGCCCTCCAACTCTCGGATGTTGTTCGTGATGTGCGTCACGATGAACTCGAGGACGTCGTTGGAGATGGGGGCGTTGAGTTGAGCAGCCTTCTTCCGGAGAATGGCGAGCCTCGTCTCGAAGTCCGGCGGCTGGATATCGGTGACGAGGCCCATCTTGAATCGTGATCGGAGGCGATCCTCGAGTGTCGCCACAGCGTCCGGCGAACGATCGGAGCTCAGAACGATCTGACGATTGGCCTCGTGCAGGGTGTTGAAGGTGTGGAAGAACTCTTCTTGGAGTTGCTCCTTTCCCTCCATGAACTGGACGTCATCGACGAGGAGAACATCGATCTCCCGATACCGACGCTTGAACTCCAGTCCGGCGTTGTTGCGGATGGCATCGATGAACTCGTTGAGGAGTGTCTCCGTCGAGATGTACCGAACGCGGTAGGTGGGGTAGTTCTCGCCCACATAGTGAGCGATGGCTTGAAGGAGATGAGTTTTCCCCAGACCAGCGGCCCCATAGACGAACAGCGGGTTGTACGACCGTGCGGGGGTTTCGGCGACGGAGAGCGCTGCCGCCTGGGCGAAGCGGTTGGACGGGCCGGTGACGAACGAGTCGAACGTGTACTTGGCGTTGATGTTGCCAGGGCGCTCGACCGTGGAGGAACGGGCGATTCCGGTCGAAGGATCGGGGGTGGGAGGTGCGCTGAGGTTGTGTTGTGTCAGGTCGACCAACATGTCCTCGAGGTCGTCGGTCGGGGTGCCCTGGTGATCGACGCGGATCTCCACACCCAGACTGGCATGGTGGACGTCGGAGAGAGTGGCGACGAGAAGATCGCGGTATCGCTGATCGATTCGGTCTCGGATGATCACGTTGGGTACGGCGATCGTCAGACAGTTCTCGTCGAGGTACAAACCCCGGACCTCACGGAATGTGGCGGACCAGACCGCATCAGTGACTGTCTCTGCCAGTATTTCAGCCGTGGCGTTCCAAAGAATCTCGGCGTCGCTGACAACGGTCATTGAGTCATATCCCGACGGGAGTTGAGAGTGCGCTGATATCTCATGTGTTTGAGGGATCGCCTTCCACAGGTCCGTCCACATCTGTGGACAACGTTGCTGTGAGAATCCCAGTACTTTCTGCGTTCTTAGGTTCACCTCAAGTGGTGTTCCTGAAGAACGCTGATCTGCTGATGCTCAAGTGACGAGCGGACACCGGGTTGCTCAGCCGGCGAACCCTACAAGGGGACACGGGACTTTTCCACAGGTTCGTGCGGACAAACCACTGGGAGGTCGCGATGTCCCTGTTTGGAGAACGGGCCAGTCACGCTCTAGCGTGGCGTTCTGGTTGTCAGTAGTGGACGTTTGAGCCCATCGGGCGGCGTCACAACGGTGCGCTGGCACGAGAGATGTAGCTGAAGAGAGAAGACCATGAAACGGACGTTTCAACCGAACAATCGACGTCGCTCCAAGAAGCACGGCTTCCGCCAGCGTATGGCAGACCGAGCGGGACAGAACGTGCTCCGCAACCGGCGCCTCAAGGGACGCAAGCGCCTCAGCGCGTGATCGTAGCGCTGTCGCGACGGGCTGATTTTGATCAGTTGCGTAGCAACGGCGTTCGGCGCACCTCGGGTCCCATCATGGCCACAGTGCTGATCAGTCATCGAACGGGCGAGGATCCGCCGGTGATCCGCCTCGCATTTGCACTTCCGCGCTCGTTCGGCTCTGCCGTCCAGCGAAATCGTGCCAGGCGTCGTTGTCGAGCGGTCATTCGTGAACTCGATGCGCACCAGTCGTTCTCTGGATCGGCGCTGATTCGCTGTTCGCCTGAGGTTGCCTCCTCGTCGATCGACGAACTCCGGGCCCACGTTTTCAAGGTTTTGCGGTGATCACCGCCTCGGCCCGGCGAGTTATCGTCTGGTACCAGCTGGTCCGCGAGGGACGACCATCACCCTGTCGATATCAGCCGACGTGCTCAACATACGCGCTCGATGCTATCGATCAACGGGGTCTCGTCGTCGGTGGTTGGCTGGCGTTGCGACGACTCTCCCGCTGCGGTCCGTGGGGTGGCTCTGGGTGGGACCCGGTTCCCGATCACGATCACCACCCCCCTCACCCCGACCCCCCCCACCCCATCAACGACACCGATGTCGAGGGATACCCGACGTCAACTGCGCACCTGATTCAAGAGGATGTCTCATATGTTTGAAGGTTTCTTCCGCTTTTTCAGTGGGATCCTCGCCTGGTTCTACTCGCTGATCCCGAGCGTTGGTATTGCGATCATCCTGTTGACGATCCTGGTGATGATCGTCATCACCCCCCTCACGCTCAAGAGCACCCGCTCGATGCTGCAGATGCAGAAGATGCAGCCGGAACTCAAAAAGCTGCAGGAGAAGCACAAGGGCGATCGCGAAAAGCTCAACCAGGAAATGATGGCCTTCTACAAGGACAACAGCATCAATCCTGTCAGCGGCTGCGTTCCCGTCCTGGCGCAGATGCCAGTGTTTCTCATCCTCTATCGGGTGTTGAGAGGTATCACCCGCCGCGACGGTGGCACCGGAAGCGGCCTCGGTCATGTATTCGGTCAGCGCTTCAGTGGCTTTCCTGCAGCGACCCAGACCCCCTGGCGCCTCAACGACCAGCCCTTCAATCCCGAGCACCTCGACAGCGGGACCAAGCTGTTCAAGGATCTCAGTACCCGGTCGAAGATGAACTTTCTCGGCATCGACCTTGCGATCTCGCCGTGGGATGCACTCAAAATCGGTGCCTTGACGGCGATTCCGGTCCTGATTCTCCTCGTGTTGATGTTGGTGACCCAGATCTATCAGAACCGCCAAATTCAAGGCAGAACCACGAACGCCAACGTGAATCCGCAGCAGCAGATGATCATGAAGTTCCTGCCATTCATGCTGCCGATCTTCAGCTTCTCCTTCCCAGCTGGGTTGTCGCTCTACTACTTCTTCCAAGGCGTTTGTCGGGTGGCGACCCAGGGGTACATCACGAAGAAGTACTACCCGGAACTTGGGCACGAGGTCATCGACGTGACTGCCAAGGACACCACCAAGAGTTCTCCCAAGTCGACGGCTGTCCTGGAGAAGAAACCTCGAGTAGCCAAGCCCGGGAGTAGCACGAAGAGCCAAGCGGTACAACGCAAGAGCTCGTCAGAAGAGCGGCCATCAGCCGGAAGAAAGTCTGGGACGCCGCGCCGGCGGTCCGGAGGAAACGAACCCCGCTGAGTCCTGGACTCAGCCACGGCGTGCGATCAGACGATGGCACCCCGGATGTACAGCAGAGGAAGATATTGACATGGAATGGGTAGAAACCACAGCGAAGTCGATCGAGGAAGCGCAGGATTTCCTGCTGGACCAGCTCGGGGTCGCCGAGGATGAGGCCGAGTTCGAGGTACTCGAGGAGCCGAAGGCAGGGCTGTTCGGCCGCCAACGCGGAGTGGCGCGGGTTCGCGCCCGGATCGCTCCGAACAGCCCCCGAACCAAGGAGAATCCACGACGGAAGCCGCGTTCGAAGTCGAGCGGCGACGCAGCCGCTGCTGGTAGCACAGAGGCGACCAAGGCTCCTTCGGATGCCCCTCCCCGCGAGCGGGCACCTCGTCGTGAGGCAACCCGCTCGGAGGACGCTCTGCCACCGGAGCCGTTCATCGCGCCGCTCACCGCCTTTCTCGAGCAACTGGTGAGTGCCGCAGGCCTCACGGCCACCGTCGAGATCGTGATTACCGAAGAGCAGGCACTTGTCGCATCGATCAATGGTGACGGCTTGGGCTCACTGATCGGCCCCGGCGGTGGCGTGATCGACGCAGTACAGGAGCTGAGTCGGACGTTCCTCCAGAAAGAGGCCCAGGGTGGAATGGCTCCCCGGCTCAAGGTCGATGTTGCCGGGTACCGTATCGATCGGGCGACCGCGCTGGACCTCTTCACCAAGGAACTCGCATCCACTGTCATGGAGACAGGGACGGCTCACGGCCTCGAGGTCATGGGTTCTTCCGATCGCAAGACCGTCCACGATGCGGTGAACGACATCGATGGGGTGACCTCGTCGTCGCAAGGCGTTGATCCCGACCGCTACGTGGTCATTTCGCCTGCCTGATAGGCATTCACATCGAGCCTTTCACTCACGCCCCCACCCGAACTCGGGTGGGGGCGTTCTCGTTTTCCCGATGTGGTGCTGGTGTCGCTCTGAGGTCTGGACCCGACGCACCCGGAGCGCATCGTCTGCCAAGATGAGCAGGTGACCAACCGAATCTCTCCGCTCGAACTGGTGCTGAAGCGATCTCAGGAACTCGGGTTTCTTGGCCCCAATGACCTCATGCGGCAGATCCGCCATTCTGAATGGTGGTGTGATCTCATCCAACCTGGCCAACGGGTCCTCGACCTCGGTAGTGGTGGTGGGCTGCCGGGTCTGGTCATTGCGATACGCCGCGATGACCTCTCAGGCTCCCTGCTCGACAGCCAAGCCAGCCGCTGCACCTTCCTCGGCGACAGTCTGACGGAACTGGGCCTCGACCATCGATGGGAAATTGCTCACGGTCGAGCGGAGGAGTTGGCCCACGACTCGTACTACCGAGGCGGTTTTGATGTCGTGGTGTCCCGCAGTTTCGGACCCCCGGCGGCCACCGCTGAGTGCGCTGCGGGTTTTCTTCGTGTCGGGGGTACCTTGTTGGTGTCAGAGCCACCACGTTCGCCTGATCGATGGCCGCCAGAAGCACTCCGTGCCCTTGGACTCGAACCGAAGACGCTCCACCAGGGCCCAGATGTCACCGTGCAGGAACTCTGTCAGGTCGAGCTCTTGGACGACCGATATCCTCGGGCAGTCGGCCGGCCGACGAAGCGACCACTGTTCTGAGCCGAGCGGTCATGTTCCACGTGGAACACTGGCAATGCTTGACCCGGGGCCGTGAGCGAACAAGGATGTGCACCAGGGTGAGTCGCACCCCCGACGTGCAGTGGAGTGTCCAGGTGAATCAGCCCGACGTTGATCCCAGCCCGATCGGGTTCGAAGGAACCGCCTCGACGATGGAGCCAGTCCATGGCAACGAGACCGGCGACGTGATGTCGCCGCCATCTGTAGAGGATCACGAACCCGTCGATCAGGATCACGAACCCGTCGATCAGGATCACGAACCCGTCGATCAGGATCACGAACCCGTCGAT
>Ga0105047_10004552_pt1 | contig 24069 bp, 21 predicted proteins | sample MAT04_FD_78384 | JGI IMG/M metagenome (GOLD analysis project Ga0105047, IMG submission 78384) | Freshwater microbial communities from Lake Fryxell liftoff mats and glacier meltwater in Antarctica - MAT-04 (megahit assembly) | ecosystem: Environmental > Aquatic > Freshwater > Ice > Liftoff... | reverse complement strand
CGCCGCGTGATGCTGCGCCGCGTGATGCTGCGCCGCGTGATGCGTCGGCGCGGGACGCGGCAGCCGATGATGCCGCGGCCGATGATGCGACCGCGGACGATGCCTCGCCCGACGACGCCTTGCCCGACGATGCCTCGCCCGACGATGCCTTGCCCGACGACGCCTTGCCCGACGATGCCTTGCCCGACGATGCCTTGCGCGACGATGCCTTGCCCGAAGACGCCTCCTCCGGCGCCGGCGCGTCCGCGGACGCCTCCGTCGCCGCGCCTCCCGCCGACGCCGGCGAGATCATCCTCTCCGCGAGCGGCTGCGGCTGCACGAGCTCGCCGGAGAGCCCCAGCGCCAGCCTGGCCTCGATTTTCGCCGTTGTCGGCCTCACGCGCCGCCTCACGCGGCGGCGTCGCTGATCAGAAGACGCGTCATTTCGCCCCAGATGTCACAGAAGACGGGGCGATCTGCGCCCCGAATAACCGAGTGATTTCGGGCGCGCCCAGACGGGACGGGTCTTGCTGATAGCCAACGTCATGAGCTACACGAACCAGGCCTTCCGTCTCCCGAGCGGCGACCTCAGCCGCAGCCAGCTCGTGCGCGCCGCGCAACCCGTCGCGATCGCCCGGCCGTCGGCCCTCGGTCGCATGGCGTCGTCGCTGTCCCAGAAGCTCGCGGGCGTCGTGGCGATGATCGATGCCCCTGACCTCGATCTCGACTACGCGCGCTGGCCGACCTCGAAGCGCTAAGCTTCGAGCGTTCGCGCCAGCATCTCCAGGGTGAGCAGCCGGCCGAAGTGCCGCGCGCCGGAGAAGCCAGGCGCCTGTGATGCGGCCAGAAATCGCGGCAAGTCCTTGTACATCTCGCGGGTCTTCCAGGTGCTCGCGTCGAACCAGGCCTGGCCGCCCTCCATCGCCGACACCTTGGCGAGCGCACCAATGCCGGCTCCGGTCGCCGCGCCGATGCGGAAGACCTGGCGCTTCACCCGGCCCACGACCTTCCGCCCGAGCTCCACCGCGCGCGGCGTGAACCGCCAGGCGTTCGAGAGACGCAGCGGGGACGCCGGATAGCCTTGCGCCAGCGGGAGCGCGGCGAGCTTGGGGTTGAGGTGCTCGATCAGCCGGGGTGCCATGCGGTTGCCCCGGCGCATCTCCGGCGGCGCCGAGAGCGCAGCGGAGACCGTGCCTTTGAACATGAACGGCGCGACGCAGGGCCAGATGCGCCCTGTCGCGCTCGCCATGCGCCCGTGCCAGCGCTGCATGCGCATCGCGAGGTAGATGTTGTCGAGGCGCGCGCCGTCGGAGAGCCCGCGAAAAGGCCCGTCGGCGCGCTCGACGACGCCTGCGAAGTGCTCGACGAGCGTCCCCGCGCCGGGCTCGCTCAGGATCGCCTCGCCGAACCCGTCGAAGGCAAAGCGGCCGGCAGCGACGGTGCGGGCGTCGAACGCGCCACGGCCGCTCGGCGGTGAGAGCCGGAGCAGGTCCCACCAGTAGCCGCGGCAGAGCTCGCCCGACGAGCCATTGACGGTGGCGTCTCCGCTCGTGGAGAGGCGCTCCTGGACCTCCATCACTGACGCGTATTCCAGCGCGTCGGCCTCGCCGTCGGTGAGCGCGAGCGCGCGGCGGAGCTTCTCCGGGCTCGGGTTCCCGAAGTCGATCTGGGGCTTCAGCTGCCGGTGATTGAGGCCGAAGACGCGGGCGATGTTGTTCGCGGCGATGACGTCGAGGTCACCGTCGCCGCCGTTGACCACGGTGCTGAACGTCGCGCCGGCGCGGAGCGCAGCAGCGAGGATCGCGCGAGAATCGTAGCCGCCGGTGAGATCGATGACCAACCGCGGGTGGGCGCTGCTCGCCGTCTTGAGGGCGTCGACCAGTGCGTCGGCGAGCGAACGCACGTCGCCGCGCTGGCCCGACGGCGCCGTCACCGCGTGCGTCGGATCGGCCCACGGGTGCATCTGGGGCGTCCCTTCGCCGAACGTCATCAGCGTCCCGGCCATGATGCGCCGGACGCCGGCGAACATCGTGCGGTCGTCGTAGACCGAGCCGTTGCCGAGGAACTCGCGCACCGACAGCGGATCGAGCTGCGCGCGCAGGGCGATCGCGAGCGCGAGCGCCGACGTGGAGATGACGTCGAGACCCCGGTGCGAAGCGTAGTGCACCGCGCCGCAGCCAGTCCGATCGGTGGAGACTGTGATTGGCGCCCCGCTCGCGGGGACGTGCGCGATGGCGAAATAACCGTCGAGGTTTCCGAGCGCCCTCGCGGCCCCGTTGCTCGCAAACGCGGTCGAGAGCGCGGTCCGGTTGGCCGCGCCACGCCCGTCGAGCGGCGTGCCGACGAGGTAGATCCCGTCGTCGCCGAGCGAGCCGCCAAACACGGCGGCGTGCGCGTTCGGGGTGACGTTGCTCGCGGTGTGCGCCTCGGCGCCGAGGCGCCCGAACGCCGCGATGATCGCATCGAGAGTCTCCTGGCGAAGCGCAGGATCCCCGCCGGAAACGATACAAAACTGTGTCATGAGGCCGGGACGTATAGCTCGCGCTCAGAGGCGTGTCACGAGCCGCGCGATGACCTGGGTGTCGTCCGCCGTGAAGGCGATCCATCCGTCGCCGAGGCGCGCAAAACGCATGGGCGACCCGCCCCCGATCGTGTGTGGCGTCGGGCAGAACTCGGGGCCCGGCCCGCGCTCGACGTACTGACCGCTCTGGCCACCCGCCAAAAACGCGCCTTCGCCGAGGTCGAGGATGAAGTCGACGCGCGGCGTGAGCGTCGTGGAGATCGACAGCCGCGACCACCCATCGCCGTCTCTGCGGAACATGATGGCGTACCGGCTTCCGATCACGGGCCCGACGCCGTCGATCCAGGCCGCGGCCCAGATCGTATCGATGCTGGGCTGGGTCGGCAGGTCGACGGGGCTCTGCCGCTCTGACCCATCGACAGCGAGGTCGAGGACGCTGCTGGCGGACGTGCCCAGCAACGCCACCGTGCCCGGCTCGATCCACACGAGACCTTGTTGCTGGCGACCTTCCTCGCCGAGCGGCGAAGGACCGCGGATCTGGCGCCACGCGCGCCCGTCGAAGTGAGCGACCGCGAGCTCGGCCGTGGTGACGAACAGCTCGAACGGCGCATCGCCCTGTGCGCTGACCACGACGGTCGAGGCGTTCCGCAGGTCGAAGGGCAGCGGCGGCGCGTCCACGAACCCGCGCTCTGGACGACCGTGCATCACGCGGCGCCCCGGTCCGACCAGCCACACCTCGCCGTCATGGACCACGGCGGCCCAGTGCGGCGTCGCGGTGGAGAGCTGCGTGAGCGGAATCGTCGCGCTGCTGGTGATGATGAAGAACCGGCCCACCGAGGTCGCTGCGAGCACGCGCTCCGGATCGAGCGCGACCGCGGCGGTGACGGTCTCTTCCCCTTGCCGCTGGAACAGCACCCTCTGCTGCGAAGCATCGAACTCCGAGCAGCGCGGCAGCAGATCGTAGCGCAAGTTCTCGATCGAAGTCGGGAGCTCGGTCACCGCGATCCACTCGCTGCCCTCGAGGTGGTGGCGCCCCTCGGCCGGCGGCAAGAGCGAACCGTTCGCGCTCAGCGAGAGCGGGCCCGGCGCCATCCGGAGCGTCGCCACGCTGCTGACATAGCCGAGGGCGTACGTATCACCGCTCGCCTCCTGCTCGACGACAGGCGCGTTGGTCAGGTCGTACGCGGTCGCTTTGGGCTCGAAGCCGACCTCGATCAGGACGAGCGTCGAGAGGCCATCACTCGAGAGAAATGCGACGTTGCTCGAACAGCCGAAGCAGAGTCCGGCCAGCAGCAGCGCCGCTCTCAATTCGAAGTTGCCGGGGGATGGCGCGGCGGTGGCGGCGCCGCGCCGTTCTCGCTGAGCTTCATCGTGAGGATCGCCGTCAGCAGCATGATCGCCAGGATCCCCAGGATCGCCGCGAGGACCCAGGTCAGCTTCGACGTCGGCTGCTTCTGCAGCACGGGCGGGAAGCCGGAGCGGCTGCTCATCTCCTGCAGCATCTCGGGCGTGAACTGGCTGATCGCGCCGGGCGGCATGGGTTGCGGGAACGGGACCGGCGTTCCACGCGCCGGTGTCCCGGGCCTCGACACCGAGATCCCGCGCGCGGGCGTCGTCATCGGGCTGCGCGAGGGACCGATGTTGAGCAGCGGGCGCGAACCCGAGGTCACGACGGGAGCGCTGGGCGCAGGCAGGCCGGACGGCGCGGGCAAGCCGGCGGGAGCCTGGCTATCGGTGCGCAAGCGGAAGCGATCGGTGTGCTCGTCGAGCGCGCGATTCGGCTTCTGCGAGACCGCGCGCGGAGGTGGCGGGGGTGGCGGCGGGTCGGGCTCGAGATCGAGATCGAGATAGGGGTCGGGCTGGAGATCGAGCGTCGGGCGCGGCTGGCGCACCTGGATCGGACGGATCGGCTCGTCCGGCATGGACGGCATGTGGCCGGTCGCGAGCAGCTCGGCGTAGCCGATCGTCACCTCGGCGTCGTCGTCCGAGAAGTCGCCGCCGCCGAAGTCGACCGCGGGGCTCGGGGCCAGCCGCGGGGCCGGCGCGGCCCTCTTCTCCGGCACCTTCTTTTGCGGCGCGGGGCCCTTCTTCAGCACCGATTTGTGCTTCGCGAAGACCTTGATCGCGTACTCCTCCATGCTCACGCGGGGCAGGAGCGTCTGCACGCGCAAGAGCTCGGCGAGCAAGACCGTCGTGTTGGCCGGCCGGTCCTCGACATTGGCGGCGGTCATCTTCATCAGCAGGTTGTACAGCGGGCGCGGGACGTTGCCGGGCTCCTTGTTCAGGCCGCTGACGAAGTGCTCGGTGAACCCATCGCGCAGGATCCCCATCAGCTCGCCGATCACGATGCCGAGCGCGAAGATGTCGGCGCGTCCGTCGACCGGCTTCTCCTCGACCTGCTCGAGGGCCATGTACTTCAGCTTGCCCTTGATCTCGCCGCTCATCGTCGCGTGCATGCGGCCTTCGAAGCGAGCGATGCCGAAGTCTACCAGCTTCACCTCGCACTTCTTCGAGACCAGGATGTTCTGCGGGCTGATGTCGCGGTGGACGAGCTTCATCGGCTCGCCGTCCTCGCCGAGCGCGGTGTGCGCGTACTCGAGGCCCTTCGTCACTTCGATCGCGATATGCGCGGCGACCGCGGGCGGCAGCGGCTCGGCGGCGAAGCGACCGAAGTCCTTCAGCGTGACGCCGTCGATCAGCTCGAAGACGATGTACGGGACGGCCGCGACCTCGCCGTCGGTGTACGCCGTGACGACGTTGGGGTGACGCAGCAGTCGCGAGAGCCGCACCTCCTCGGTGAACATCTCGCGGTAGGCCGGCTGCTTGGCGTATTCGCGGACGATACGCTTGATGACGCAGGGGCGCGGCGGGCCCTCGCCGATGTTCTCGTAGCCGAGATGGACCTCGGCCATGCCGCCGGTCCCGACCGGTGGGCCGATCGTGTAGCGCGCGTAGAACTCTTCCGGCGTCTGGATGGGCTTGGGCGCCGGCGGTGACTCGGTGTTGCGCGACTCGAGGTCGACGCTCAGCCGGGCGGCGGCCGGATCGGTGGGGCGATCGAGCGGCGGGAGGTTATCGAGCGGAAAATTCTCGCCGTTGTCCGCGATCGTGGCGTCGGCGTCCCCGTCGAATGTCGCGGGCTCTTCGTCTTCCGACGGGCGCGGCCTAGGCGGCGGGGTCACTTCCTCGATGCTCTCACGGATACGTCCCGTGGGGATCACGCACCGCGAGGTTCTGGGGTGGTCACGGGTGCGCGGACCTCGGCGTCCTTCGGATGAAACAGGATCACGAAAAACGCGAGCACCGCCGCGGCCGTCGCGCCCCAGAACAGCGGTCCGACCGCGTGCGCGAGGGTGTCGGCGAGGGCGGACTGGCCGAGCACGTCGCTTCGGTCGTGGGGATCCAGCATCTTCCGCACGACGTCGGGGTCGATCGTGTCGCCCAGCCGGTGCGCCAGGATCGCGCCGAGGGTGCCCACACCGAGGGCGCTGCCCATGCTGCGCGAAAACAGCACCGTCGCCGTCGCCACCCCGCGCTGGGTCCAGTCCACGCTGGCCTGGACGCCGATGATCAGCGCCGTGTTGGTCAGCCCCATGCCGACACCGAACACGAACATCACGATGCCCAGGACCCAGGTCGGCACGCGCATCGCGATCAGCGGCGCGAGCACCAGCAGGCTGATCGCCGTGAGGACCGCGCCCAGCCACGCCGGCTTGCGATAGCCGATCCGCATGAGCAGCTTGCTGGTCATCGCCGACGCGAGCGGCCAGCCCACCAGCATCGGCGCGATGACCATGCCGGACTCGGTCGGCATCTTCCCGAGCACGCCCTGGATCTGGAGCGGGAGGAAGTTGAGGACGCCCATCATCGCCATCCCGTGGAGCAAGAGCGTCAGCGTCGCCACCGCGATGAGCGGCCGCTGCAAGAGCGGCAGCGGCAGCACCGGATCGGAGGCCCGCTTCTCGATCGCCACGAACGCCACCAGCGCGAGCACCGCTCCGAGCGCGGTCGCCGCCGGCGCGACCCCCGAAGCCGCGAGCATCACCAGCAGCGAGGCGCTCACGATCGCCAGCGCGCCCGAGACGTCGAGCGTACCCGCGCGCTCGCTGCGCTGCGTCTCCTTGAACGCGCGCTGCAGCACGATCATCGCCGCGATCCCGAAGGGCAGGTTGACCAAGAAGATCCAGCGCCACGACATCGCGCCCACGATCGCCCCGCCGATCAGCGGCCCGCTGACCCCCGCGAAGCCCCAGACCGCGCCGACGTAGCCCTGCACCCGCCCGCGCTCGGCTGGCGTGTAGAGGTCGCCCATGATGGTCACCACCATCGGCTGCACGCCCCCCGCGCCGATGCCTTGCAGCGCGCGGAACACGATCAACTGCTCGATCGTCGCCGCGAGCCCGCTGGCCAGCGATCCGAGCAAGAACAGGACGATCGCAGTGACGATCACCGGCTTGCGCCCGTAGCGATCGGCGAGCTTCCCGTAGAGCGGCACGGTCACCGTAGACGTCAGCAGATACGACGCGCCGACCCACCCGTAGAGCCCGAGCCCGCCGAGATCGGCGATGACGGTCGGCATCGCGGTCGCGACGACGGTGGCCTCCATCGCGGCCATGAACATCGCGAGCAAGAGGGCGGCGACGGTGACGCCACGGCCGGTCATTCGGCGGTCTTCTTGCCCCAGTCGCTCTCGACCGCGTACTGGAACAGGGTCGTGAAGTACTCATTCACCGGCGGCACCGCGATGTCCGTGCCCTTCAGCGCCGCGCGTGTGGTGCTGGTGTCGAACAGCAGCTGGATCGACAGATAAGGCGTGTACACGCGCGCCGTGAGCAGGACGTAGCGCGCCTTTCCGAAGGCGAAGCGATCGATCAGCGGACGCGCGTACTTCGTGAACTTCGAGGGGCTCACGAACCAGGGGCGGCGGACGCGGAAGAACTTCGACGCCAGCGTGGTGAGATCGCCGAGCGTGGCCGATCGCTCGGGGCCCGCGGCCAGGTGGTAAGTCTGGCCGGCGCTCGCCGGGTCTTTCCGGATGTGGCCGATGGCGCGCACGACGTAGTCCGACGGCACGATGTCGACGCGCGTGTCCTCGCGACCGGGGACGACGACCCCGAAGCCGCGGGCGAACATCTTGAGCGGCCAGTAGAGCACCTTGAAGCTGGACGTGCGGCCGGTGGTGGAGTCGCCGACGATGATGCTGGGGCGGAAGATCGCGATCGGCTGGCTCTTGGCGCGCTCTCGCACCAGCTTCTCCGCCTCCATCTTGGTCTGCTCGTAGGTGTTGCGGAACGTCTGGCCGACGTCGAGATCGGACTCGAGCGCGAGGCCGATGCGCTCGCCTGCGACGTACGCGGTGCCGATGTAGTCGGTCCGCGCGCCGGCCTTTTTCGCGAAATCGAGGATGCGACGGGTGCCCTCGACGTTGATCGCGCGCGCCTCTTCCACCGGCAGCGTGAAGCTCACCGACGCTGCGCCGTGGATGACGTGCGTGATCTTCTCCGCGAGCGCGTCGTACCGGGCCTCGTCGAGGCCGAAGCGCTCCTGCTCGAGATCCGAGCGGATCACCGTCACCCGCGTCTTCGCCGCTTCCAGCGCGTCGCCCTTGAGGCCGTCGGCGAGCACGGCGTCACCGCGGGCGCGCGCGTCGGCCTCGTCTTTGCCGCGGATCAGCAGCGTGAGGTGGGCGTCCGGCTCGACACTCAGCTCGTGGAACACGATCTCGCGCCCGAGGAAACCGGTCGCCCCCGTGATCAAGATGTTCATCGACGGGAGACCTAAGCCATGCGGCCGTCACAATCCACACGTCCTTGACGCTATTCGCCGCAATCGATGGTGGCCGAGGTCCCGCAGGCGATCGACACGGTCCTCACGATCCCGCAGCTGCCGCGCCAGCCGAATGGTCTGTTCGCCGGCGTGATGGTGCTGCCCGTCGCGATCACTTTCGATCTCGCCGCCCGCGATGACGATGACGCGCCTCCGCATCCGCCGCGACGGCGTGACGTGGTGCCGAGCTCCCTCCCGTGTCCTCCGCGAGCCGTTTCTTCGCCATCGCGGCGTGCCGGCGGTGCGATTCACGCGCGTGCGTTCGAGCACCGCCTATCGCGCGGCGTTCGAGCTGGGGAGGCGGACCAACCTCGGTCGCCCGTTCGCGCTCGTGGACGTGTTCGTGTCGACGGAGTGCACATCACTCTATCCGCACGGGCCGCAATCGACGGGTTGGCGACTGTGGAGTCGCCGAGAACGACGAGATACGGGCAATCGACGTGCGGACGGGCTCTACGGGAGCTTGCTGCTGTTTCCTGATTCTTCGGGTGACGTCGAGCAGAGCTTTCCGAGATCCAATCCCTCGTACTGACGACAGGCGACCGCGCTCACAAACCCCACCCCCGCCACCCGCGTGCTAGGTTGGCGCCGCCATGCGCCGAGCCGCTCTCCTGCTCCTCCTCCTCCTCGCGCCCGCTGCGGCGCTCGCCGATGACGTCCGCGAGTCGTTCAGCCTCGATCATCCGTTCGCGATCGGCGGGCGGGCGTCGAGCTGGATGGGCGGATACTTCGCGCCGAGCCTCGGGGGACACCTCAAGTTTCGGCCGTGGGAGTGGATCGGGGTCGAGACCTTCAGCGACAACTTTTTGCGCGTCCAGGAGGACGCGTGGCGGCACGATCACGTGATCGGCTTCAGCCTCTATGAGCCTTCGCTGATCGGGAACGACGTCTGGTATCTCGCGCCTTCATTCGGCATGTGCGTCGACTTTCGCTTTGCGCACCCGAAGGACGACGATCGGCCTTCGACCAGCGATATTTTGTTCGGGATGCACGGCGGGTTGATGTTCGAGCGCTATGTGGCCTATGGATTTGCGTTCGAGGCCAACGCGACGCTCTATGCGTATCTGGGCCACGAATCGAGCGTCGAGCGGTGGAGCGCGACGCTGTCGAACGAGCTGCACGTCACGCCGATCGCGCTCGTCACCGCCGGCATCAACTATTACTTCTGAGTGAGCATGCGATTCCATTTCGCGCTTTTCGCCCTCCTCGCCGGGTGCGCCGATGGCCTCGACCATCGCAGCGCCGGTGCGCTCGCCGGTGAGTGCGCGCGCTGCCACGAGGATCAAGCGAAAGCGCTCGCGGCGTCGCGGCACGCGTTCGCGTCGACTTCCCCGGTGTTCATCGCGCTGCGCGCCGAGGCGATCCGCGAGCGCGGCGCCGACATGGAAGGCTTTTGCAACGGCTGCCATCTCCCCGAGCCGGGCATCACATGCGTGACCTGCCACGCCGCGTCGGGAAATCGCGGCACGAAGAACGGGCTGCTGATCGTCGATCTCGACGGCCCGGTGCGCGGCCCGTTCGACCACCCCGACTCGGCGGCGCCGCACGACGTGCGCGTGAGCGGCTTCATCGAGAGCTCCGATCTTTGTGGCACCTGCCACGACGTGGACGGCCCGCCTGGGTTCCACGAGCGGCCTTTCGAGCACTGGACGCGCTCGCCGGCCGCGAGCCGCGGGGTCATCTGCCAGACCTGCCACATGGGGCCGGTGCCGGGCGATCCGACCGCGACACGACGCACTGGTTCCGCCGCGAGCCTCCCCGATCTCCCGGTGCGATCGCTGTCCGAGCACCACCCGATCGGGCTCGATGACGATGATCCCGTGCCGCTGATGTCCGCGGCGCTGCGCCTGAGCATCGAGGTCGCCAGCCCGTCGCTGGTGAACGTGCGCGTCGAGAACAAGGGCGATGGTCACCCGCTGCCGGTGGGCGCCTCGTTCCTGCGCGAGATCTGGGTCTCGCTGAGCGTGGACGATCTCGCGATCGAGGGCGCGCCGCGCTGGCTTTCTACGCGCCTCACGAAGAACGGCGTCGAGGTCGCGTCACCTTCGGGCGCGACCGAGCAGATCGACAACGCGATCCCTCCGCTCGGAATGCGGACGTTCGCGATCCCGGCGGCGGTGCCCGCGGGCGCGCGAATTCAGGCCTGCGTGCGCTTTCGCCGCTACCGGCCGGATCTCATCGACCAGCTCGGCGTCTCGCGCGACGAGATCGGTCCAGTGCGCGATCTGGTGTGCGCGACGGTGGTGGCTCCGTGATCGGAGCGTCGGCGACCTTCCGCGACATGCGCAGCACGCGGGGCAATTCGTGGTCCACCCGCTCCTCGACGTAGCCCTCGGGCAGTCGTCCGCCGAAGCCGTTGTACGTGATGACCAGCGTGCCGATCGGGGCATGATCTAGGTAGCGCTCCATCGTGATGATGTCGCGCACGTAGCGCTCGACGCCGAGCTCGACCTCGTCGTCGACGCGCTCGTCGGAGTCGAAGAGGTTCTCGCCGAAGGGGTTGAAGAGATAGTACGCGTCGGCCACGGGGAGCGGCGTGCTGCCGAGCGCGCCGTGCACGACCGAGACGCGATCGGCGACGCCGAAGTCCGCCGCGAGATCGCGGGTGGCCGCGACCAGGTGCGCGCGCTGCTCGAAGCCGATCACCGTCGCCTTGCCCGCGAGCGCCACCGCGACGCAGAACTTTCCGGCGCCGCACCCGACGTCGACGACGGTCCGCGCGCCCGCCGCGTCGAGCCACTCCGCCGCGCGCGCGGCGACTGCGAGCGGGGTCCAGTGCTGCCCCGAGCAGGCCCGCAGATCCTCCGGCATGCGGTCGTCGAACGTACGATCCGACGGTAGCTCGGGCGCGACCAGCCGCAGCATCAGTGGCCCTCCACGAGCACGGTGTTGCGCCGGAAGGTCACCCGATCGAGAAGGCGGGCGAGGTCGAAGCTCTCGAGCAGCATCAGCCCGATCGCGATCCCGTTGCGATGGAGGGCGGTGCGCACGACGCCAGCGTTCTGCGCGTAAATGGTGAGCACGCTCTTGGTGTCGGCGGGCGCGGGGATGATCACCGTCTCCCCGGCCGAGCACGCGGTCAGCACGCCCGCGACCAACACCACGCCGCGACCCACCGGGCCGAAGGTAGCAGAATGGTGTAGCCTGCGCGCATGAAGTTCGCCGACCTGGACGAGGCCCGTGCGGCCTCCGGTGTGCGGTTGGTGGTCGTCGCGGGTGTGCCGAGCGCGTGGTCCGAAGCGGCAAAGGGCCTGCTCATCGTGAAGGGGATCGATGCCCTGCTGGTGCGGCACAACCCGACCAACCCCGCCTTTCGGGAGTGGACCGGCGCGCACAACGCGCCCGCGCTCATGATCGACGGCGAGCCGCCGCGCACGCACTGGAGCGACATCCTCGAAGCCGCGGAGCGCCTGGGCGGTCGCCTGAGCCTGGTGCCGCAGGATCCCGAACAGAAGGCGCGCATGATCGGCCTCGCGCACGCGCTGCTCGGCGAGAACGGGCTGCTCTATGAGGCGCGGCTGATGGTGATCCACCGCGGCCTCGAGACCGAAGGCAAAGAGGGGTTCAGCTTGCGCACGGGCAAGTATCTCGCGCCGAAGTATGGGTACTCGGCGGAGCGGGCGATCGCCGCGAAACCGCGGGTTCTGGCCGGCCTGAGCCGGTTCGCGGAGCTGCTCGGCGAAAGTGAGTATGTCTTCGGTGCGAATTTGACCGCGCTCGACATCTATCTCGCCGCTTCGATGGCGCTGTTTCGTATGCTGCCCGAGGATCAGTGCCGCGGCGTGCATCCCTCGATCCGGAAGGCGTTCGACACGCACGATGCGGAGCTCGCTGCCGCGGTCACGCCCGCGCTCGTGAGTCATCGCCAGCGGATCTACGAGCGGCACATCGGTCTTCCGATCGACGTCTGAGCTTTACTTCATCCGCGCGGCCAGCCGCTCGAGCACCCTCCCGAGATCGGGCGCCGAGCCCAGCACGCCGCTGAGCGGATCTTTCCCCAGCTTCTCGAGCCGCGGTAGCGCGGTCTTGATGGTGTGCTGGCTCGGATCGAGCTTGGCGTTCACCTCGCGCCACGCGAGCGGCATCGACACCTTGGCGCCCTTCACCGGGCGCACCGAGAACGCCGACACGATCAGCTTGCCGGCGCCGTTCTGCCCGGAGTCGACGTAGACGCGGCCGTTCCTCGCCTCCACGCGGCGCTCCACGGTGGCGATGTCGGGGGCCTCGGCGGCGATCACGCGGGCCAGCAGATCGGCGAGCGCGCGGCTCTGCGCGTAGGTGTAGCGCGCGCCGAGCGGGATGAGGACGTGCATTCCGCTCGCGCCGCTGGTCTTCGGGAAGCTCGGCAGCTCGAGCGCGTCGCACAGCTCGCGGACCTTCTTCGCCACCTCGATCACCCGCGAGAACGGCGCGCTCTTGGGATCGAGATCGATCACGCACCAGTCGGGCGCCGCGTTCATCCCCAGCCGTCCGCCCCAGACGTGCAGCGGGATCGAGGCGAGGTTCACCAGATACAGCAGCCCGTCGAGATCGTCGGGCACGAAGTGATCGAGCTCGCGCGCGGCCTCGTCGCTCCACATCCGCTCGGTGCGCAGCCACGACGGCGCGCTGGGCGGCGCGTCCTTCTGGAAGAACGACTTGCCGGCGATGCCGTCCGGATAGCGCACCACCACCACCGGCCGATCGCGCAGATACGGCGCGAGGAAGGGCCAGATCGTGCGGTAATATTCGTACAGCTCGAGCTTGGTGTACCCTTCGTCGGGCCAGAAGACCTTCTGCGGGTTGGTGCAAATCAGCTTGCGCTCCGCCGCTTCTTCCACCGGCGGCGCGACGATCGGCGCGGCCGCGACCGGCTTTCGTGTGTCGATGCAGTCCTGGGGCTTCTTGTCGTCGCGCAGCCGCAGGAACACCGGGAAACGGGGCTGTCCATCGGCGATCCACTCCGAGTACCGCACCTCGACCGCGAGCTTCGGCCGCGTCCACACGCTGTGCCGATCGCGCTCGATCTCTCCGCTACACGGCGGCTCGCCGATGATCTCCGGCTCGAGCAGCGCGTGGATCTTGATCAGCGTCTTCTCGTCGAAGCCCCCGCCGACCTTCCCGGCGTAGACGAACCCGTCGGGCCCGTGCGTCGCCAGGTGGAGCGCGGAGAAGCCGGTCCGGCTCACCGACTCCGAGGTCGTGAACCCGACCACCGCGAAATCGGCGGTCTTCATCACCCGGACCTTCAGCCAGCGGTTGGATCGCGAGGACTTGTAGGCGCTGGTGCGATCCTTGGCCATGATGCCCTCGAGGCCCATCGCCTCGACCTGCGCGTAGAGCGCGATGCCGGCGCCATCGACGTGATCGGTGTAGCGCACCGGACCGACGCTCGGCACGAGCTGCGCGAGCGCTGCTTTTCTCGCCTCGAGCGGCAGCGCGCGCAGATCGAGATCATCGAGCTGCAACAGATCGAACGCGTACATCGTGACCGGCTCGATCACGCTGAGCCGCGCGATGTCGCTGTGGCGGTCGACCGCCGCGCGCCCTTGCAGCCGGTTGAAGCTGGGCTTGGCCTGATCGTCGAGCACCACGACCTCGCCGTCGATCACCGCTCGATCGACCGGCCAGCTGGCCAGCGCGCGCGCCAGCTCGGGGAACACGCGCGTGACCTCGTTGCCGCTCCGGTAGCGCAGCGTGACCGTGCTCTTCGATTTTTCGGCGATCAGCCGGTAGCCGTCGTACTTCAGCTCGAAGAGCCACTTCGGATCGTCGAACGGCTTCTTGGCGGTCTCGGCGAGCATCGGCTCGAGCTTCTTCGCGTCGATCGTGGCGGTCTTCGCGCCGCCTTTCTTCAGAGCGGCGGCGACGTCGCGGATGCGCGTGCTGCCGCTCCCGAGCTCGGGCAGCGTGAGCCCGGAGAGCACCGAGGTATCGGAGAGGATCTTGGCCTTCGCGGAGGCGCGATCGGGCTTCTTGATCAGCAGCCACGCCTTCGGGTCCTTCGCGATGCGCACCAGCGTCCAGCGGCCCTGCAGCTTGTAGCCGTGGAGGTCGAACAGGAGCTTGCCGTCCTCCATGCTGTGCTTGGGCCCGTCGATCGGGACCCAGCGCCCGCGATCCCAGACGATCACCGGACCCGCGCCGTAGTTGCCGGCGGGGATGACGCCCTCGAAGTCGCCGTAGCTCAGCGGGTGGTCCTCGACGTGGAACGCGGCGCGTTTGTCGTCGGGATCGAGCGACGCGCCCTTCGGGACGGCCCAGCTCACGAGGACGCCGTTCATCTCCAGGCGAAGGTCCCAGTGCAGGTGGGACGCGCCGTGCTGGTGCATCACGAACAGGCCGCCGGCGTCCGACGGTCCAGGTGAGAAGGGCTCGGGGGTCTGACCGAGGTGCCGCTTCTGACGATATTTCGCGAGCCGGTCGCCGGGCACGGGGACGAAAAGAATATCACTTTCCTTGGAACCGCCGGGCTTCTCGCGCGTGTCAGGCCTGTTGCTCCAGGTCCTCTCATGGCAACACCCAGCGCAGGTGCTCGAGATCGACGACGTCACCCTCGCCCGTGCGAAGCGGGGAGATCCCGGCGCGCAGACGCGGGTCATCGAGACCTACCAGGGAAAGGTGTTCGCGTTGCTCGGCCGGATGCTGGGGCGCAGCTCGCCCGACGTGGAGGATCTCGCCCAGGAGACCTTCCTCAAGGCCCTGCGCGCGCTCCCGGGCTTCGATCCGAGCGGCTCGGCGCGCCTCTCGACCTGGATCCTCACCAGCGCGACGCGGCTCGCCATCGACGCGATGCGCCGCGACAAGCGCTGGGGCACGACCGAAGAGGACGTGGAGCGCGCCGATCACGGCAGCGTCGAGCGCCTCGAGCAGCGCGAGCTCGCGGGGCACGTCGAGGCGGCGCTCGCGTCGATCACGCCGGAGGGCAGGGCGATCCTCGTGCTGCGGGCCCATCATGACCTCGACTATCCGGAGATCGCCGCGGCCCTCGGGCTGGAGGCCGGCACCGTGAAATCGAGGCTCTCGCGCGCGCGAGCGGCGCTGCGAAAGGCGCTGAGCCAGCGCGGGATCGAGGTGGATGCATGAGCGAAGACGTGACCGATCGCGAAAAGGAGCTCCTGGAGAAGGTGCCGGTGCTGGCGCCGCCCGCGGGGTTCGCGGCGCGCGTGATGGCGATGAAGAGCCGCCGGGTGTTCCGGACGCGCGTGATGATCGGCGCTGCGGCGGTGCTGGTCATCGGTCTCTTCGCCTCTGCGCCGCGCTCGCGCGCGTTCGACGGCCAGCTCATCGCCCAGGAGGAGCGCTCGTCGCTCCAGATCGGCGTGCGCGGCGTGGCGGTGGCGGAGGGCGGCTCGGCGCTGGTCTGGGCGGTCGCCGCGAACGGAGCGGCGGCGGTCCAGCAATCTTCCGGAAATGTGTTCTACCGGGTGGAACCGGGCGGGGCCTTCGTCGTGTCAACCAGCGCGGGAGAGGTCCGGGTGACCGGGACCTGCTTCCGCGTGGAGGTATCTGACGTGAAGACCAGCTCAATCGCGAGCGCCGCTGGTGGCGCGCTCGTCGCGACCCTGATGACCGTGACCGTGTACGAGGGCCGGGTGATGGCGTCCGCGCCGGGACAGCCGGCGATGGCGCTCGCTGCCGGTGAGGCCGCGACCATCGATGGGAAGACCGTGGCCAAACGCGCGCCTTTTGCGCTGCCGGCGCCCTCGCTCGCGGCGCGCACGCTGGCCGAGCGCGCCCCGGTGAAGCCGCGCGCTGCGCTGCCGGAGAACCTCGATCCCGCTGCGCTCTACGCCGCGCACGCCGAGCTCGCGAAGGAGGCCGACGCCCTGCGCGCCCAGGTCGACACGCTGAATTCGGAGCTGAAAAAGGCGAAAAAGAAGGAGGAGCCGACGCTCCTCGAGATCTCACCGGAGGAGCTCCAGGAGATGGCCAGCCAGTGCCGACTGCGCTGGGACACCATCTCTCTGGATCACCCCAGCATGCCGGTCGCGGCGGCGGAGAAGGCCGAGCTGTCCGAGGAGGAGCGCGCGGCGATCGACAAGAAGATGGCCGCCCACCAGAAGCTGATCGTCGACCAGATCCGCGCGCTGTACGTCGAGACGACCGGCGATCCGAACGCCGGGAGCATGGCCGCCGAGGCGATGCAGGTGGAGATCGTCGACAAGGCTCCGCCCGGCGAGGTGAAGCGGACCTTCCAGCGCCTCGCGCGCGAGCGGGCCGGGCTGCCGGTGCCGCCGCTGGCGCCGGGGCAGGCCGAGCTGCCGGTGACGCGCCTGTACCGCGCGCTGACGACCTCGGGCGACATGCTCGAGGCTTCGATCGCCGAGGAGCTCGGCCCCGAGACCGCGCACCGCGCGCGAAAGGCGCGCGAGGGCTGGGGCAGCCAGCACGGCTCCTCATACGGGTGCCCGTCGGAGTAGAAGGGCGCATGACCCTGTGGGCGGCCGCCAAGGCCAACGACGTCGCCGAGCTGGAGCGCTTGCTCGCGGAGGGCGCCGAGATCGACGCGAAAGATCCGCGCGGCTACTCGCCGCTGATGCTCGCCGCCTATTCGGGCAGCGAAGCGGCGCTCGACTTCTTGCTCGCGCGCGGCGCGGATCCGAGCAGCGCGGATCCGGGCGGCAACACCGTCCTGATGGGCGCCGCCTTCAAGGGCTACGCGAGCATGGTCGAGAAGCTCCTCGCGGCCGGGGCCGATCCCCACGCCAAGAGCGGAACGGGCCTTGATGCGGCGGGCTTCGCCCAGATGTTCGGGCAGCACGAGATCGTCTTGCTGCTCGGGCGGGTGACCACACGTTCAGTGCAGTGATCGAATTTGGCCGCGCGCCGCCCGGATCGATATGCTCCGACGATGGCAGCGCGCGCGGTCGCTTCGGCGACGATCTCCTTCGGCCTCGTGTCGATCCCGGTGAAGCTGTACTCCACCGCGGTCTCCGGTAGCGGGGTGCACTTCAACATGCTGCACGGCGCATGCAAGGGCCGCCTCAAGCAGCAATACATCTGCCCGCAGCACGAGAACCAGGTCGTGACGCGCGACGAGATGGTGAAGGGCTACGAGTTCGCCAAGGATCAGTACGTCACGTTCACCGACGAAGAGATCAAGGCGATGGAGGAGAAGGCGACCCAGTCGGTGGACATCACCGAGTTCGTCCCGGCGGATCAGGTGCCGGCGGTGTACTTCGAGAAGTCCTACTACCTGGGCCCGGACAAGGGCGGCGCGCGCGCGTATGCGCTGCTCAGCCAGGCGATGAAGAAGGTCGGGCGGGTCGCGCTCGCGCAGTATGCGGCGCGCGGGAAGCAGTACCTGGTGATGATCTCGCCGCTCGATGACGGCCTCCTGCTGCAGCAGCTCTACTACTCGGACGAGGTGCGGCCGATGAGCGAGGTGCCGCTCGACGAGGCCGAGGTGAAGGACAAGGAGCTCGATCTCGCGATCGCGCTGATCCACCAGATCGAGAGCGATACGTTCCGCCCCGAGAACTACAAGGACGACGTGAAGACGCGCGTCGAGGCGGCGATCCAGGCCAAGGTCGAGGGCGCCGAGGTCGTGGTGGCGGAGGCCGAGCCGAAGGCGCAGATCATCGATCTGATGGCGGCGCTCAAGGCGAGCCTCGGCGACAAGAGCGCTTCGCCGCCTCCCGCGGCGGAAGAAGAGCCGGCGGCGAAGGGGCGCAAGGGCCCCAGGGCGGTGGACGCCGCGGAGAAGCCGGCGCGCAAGAAGAAGGAAGCGGCGTCGAAGTAGGCCGTGATCGGGCGTGCATTTTGTGCTGTGGTGCACGCCGTTCATGCCCGGCTACTCGTCGCGTGAAGCGGCTCGACTGCTCGAGCTGTCGGTCTCCCAGGTTCGGAGCTACGTGCGCGCGGGTTTCCTGTCGCCGGAGCGCGGCGCGCGCGGCGAGATGACGTTCACGTTCCAGGATCTGGTGCTGCTGCGCACCGCGAAGTCGCTCGTTCTGGCGCGCATCCCGGCGCGTCGCGTCCGTTCGGCGCTCAAGAAGCTCGCGGCGAAGCTGCCGGGGCGCCCGCTGTCCGGCCTGTCGATCGCGGCATCGGGTGATCAGATCGTGGTGCGCGATGGCGACGAGCTGTGGAACGCGGAGGATGGGCAGACGCTGTTCGACTTCGAGGTGAAGGAGCTCGCGGAGAAGGTCGCGCCGCTCGCGCGGAAGCACGCCGAGCAGGCGCGGCGCGATCAAGACGATCTCAGCGCGGAGGACTGGTTCCAGCTCGGCTGCGAGCTCGAGGCTTCGGTGCCGGATCAGGCCCGCGACGCCTATCGCCGCACGCTCGAGCTCGAGCCCACGCATATCGACGCGCGGCTCAATCTGGGACGCGTCTTGCACGAGAGCGGCCAGCTCGCGGCGGCCGAGGCCCACTACCGGGCGGCGATCGATCTGAGGAGCGACGACGGGACCGCCTGGTTCAACCTCGGCGTCGCGCTCGAGGATCAGGGCAAGTCGGCCGACGCGATCGAGGCGTACCGCCTGGCGATCGAGCTGGAGCCGTCGAGCCCCGACGCCTACTTCAACCTCGGCCACCTGTACGAGCGCCTGGGACGCGCTTCGCTCGCGCTCCGCTACCTCAGCCTGTACCGACGCCTGTCGTAACCCCTTTGACGAATATTCTCCCGGGAGCGGGAGTAGCGGCGCGCGGCTGTGTTGTTTATGATCGCAACACCAACGCGGCCCAGCGACGAGAACGGGTGGTTCCGTTCCTTCGCGCAGCCCCCAGAGCAGGTGCCTTCGGGCCCTGCGATAGAACGTCCCGAGTGCTGCGCATCGCGCGGCGAGACCCTCGGGGCGCCGGCCAAGTGCCGGAGGAGGGAGTCCAGCGTGAGTAGTACCAATGGCATCTTCAGGAGGTACGGGCTGGTTTAGCGCTCCCCTTCGGAAGCAAACACGCCGCGGCGGGTAGTCAGGAGACTGCCCGCCGCTTTTCGTTTAAAGGGGTCTGTGCGGGAGCTTCTGGTGATCCCGATCCTGGCCGCCTGTGCGCCGGGCGCGTCGCTGACGATCCCGCCGCTCGTCGATGGCGTCGGAACGGTCGTGTTCCTCGAGATCCCCGATCCGCGCAGCGCCGATGGCGTGCGCGGCTATGCCTCTCCGGCGACCGCGCTGCTCGCGACCAGCGATGCGATCGATCTCACCCACCCCACCGCCCTCTTGCTCTACCGCGCCGCGCCCGAGGCGCTCGGCTATCCGACCTCCCTGTTCGTGCACGACGCGGCGGCGCGCGGCCGGCTGCGCGTCCCGGACGCCGTCGCGCGTATGACCGGTGATGCTTGGGCCGCCGACCCGTCGCTGCTCGATTCGCCGGCGGTCATCGATCTGCGCATCGCCAGCGAGCTGCGCTGCCTCGACCCGGGCGCGTGCTTCGTCGATGGGCTATGCCAACCCGACTGCGGTCCGGTGGCCGAGGTCGCGCCGCCTCTGCCGCCCGCGCCGATCATCAACACCTGCCTGCGCGGCGTCACCTCGACGACGGCGACCGTGAACGGCCAGACGCTCAGGTACTGCGTCGCCCCGCGCGTGCAGCCCTGCCCGGGGAACACGCTGCGCGCGATCGTCGACGGCACTTGTGTCCACGTGGGCCGCGATTGCCCCGCCGACGCCTGGTCCGATCCGCCCGAGGACCGAGAGATCGCCTGGATCGCGAGCGGCGCGGCAGGGGGCGGCGACGGCACCCGCGGCGCTCCATGGACATTCGCCGAAGGGCTGCGCGACGCGAGCGACGGCGCCGTCTTGATGCTCGATCGTGGCGCACATGTCGGGGCCCAACCGATCGCGCGCCCGCTCACGCTGCAGGGCGCATGCGTCGACGAAACGCTGGTGCGCGGGGCTACGCTGATGATCTCGTCGAGCGTCGCGATCGACGGGCTCTCGCTCCTCGGTCGGGCCCAGGTGTCGAGCGGAGGATCGGCGATGATCGAGGGCGCATACCTCGGAGGCGCCGACGTGGAGACCGGCGGATCGCTCTCGATCCACCGTGGATTGGTGCTGGGAGGCGTGGTGCGTGGCAGCGTCACCCTCCTCGAGAGCGAGTCGCGGCGCCTGCTGAGCGCGGAGGGCGGGACGATCTCGCTCGAGGGCTCGGTGGCCGACGCGCTGGCCGCGAGCGCGGAGGGCGCGATCGAAGCGCGCGAGAGCCGCATCTCGGGTCGCACGACAGGAATGGTGTCGCTCGATCAGGGCCGCGCGCACTTCGTGGACACGGTCATCCGGATGACCGGCACCGGCACTGCGATCTCCGCGGTCGGCGGCGAGTCTCGCCTGAACCTGGAGCGCGTGACGATCTCGGGCGCCGCCTACGGGGTGTTCGTGGCCTCGCAAGCGGTCGCGGTGATCGATGTCGAGGACGCCGTGTTCGAGGGCGCGAGCTCGGGGATGGCGTTGCGTGGTCCGGTGACCCTCGGCGGCCGACGTATCGCCTTCATCGACAGCAACGCGGGCCTCGACGGCGAGCTCTCCGACTCGGCGATCTCGATCGACGACCTGTTCGTTGCGCGGCTGATCCGCCATGGCATCCGCGCCGGAGGATCGCGGCTCGATCTGCACCGCGTGTCGATGGAGCGCCCTGGCCTCTACGGCGTGCGTGCGCACGCGCAAGTTCGGAGCACCGGCCGCGACGCCATGACGCTCAACCTCGACGATGTCCTCATGACCGGCGCGAGGCTGCGAGCGGTGAGCATCAACGGCGCGGCCGGCGCGAACGTCAAGGGGCAGCTGCACCGCCTCGCGTTCGAGCGCGGGCTCGGTACGGGGCTCTCGGTGAACAGCGGCGAGGCGACCGTCGAGGTCGAGGATCTGAGGGTGAGCGGCGTCGACCAGGTCGAGGAGAACGTGCGGGAGAGCGACTGCCCCTTCGTGATCGGGTGTTATGGATCGGGGATGGCGATCCAGCCCGACTTCGGTCCCCGCGCGGATATCACGGTGCGCCGGTTTCGCTTCGAGGGCTGCGCCACTACGGGGATCGAGGTGGGCTCGCCGATCGAGCTCCAGATGTCCGAAGGTGTCGTGCGCGACGGGCCGCTGGGCATCACCTACGACACCGCGGGCGATTGGCGCGACCTCCTGGATCGCGTGCGCTTCGATACGACGGTGACGGCGCTGGAGCAGGCGCCTTAGCGCGCGCTCTCGCCGCCGCTGCTGCGCAGGGCGCCCAGCGCGAACGTGACGAAGAACAGCGCTGCGAGCGCGAGGACGACCGCGCCGCCGGTGGGGACGCTCCAGGCGCTCGAAATGGAGATCCCGCCGAGCCCGGCGACCAGCGCGGCCAGCACGCTGAAGGCGAAGTAGCCGCGGGTGGTGCGGCTGATGTTGCGCGCGGTCGCGGCGGGGACGACGACCAGCGCCTCGACCAGGAGGGCGCCGATGATCTTCAGGCTGACCACGATCGCGGCGGTGAGGAGGATGACGAAGAGGTACTCGATCTTCGCGTTGTCGACGCCGGCGACGCGCGCGAGCGACGGGCTGAGGCTGTCCTGCAGCAGGCGGTTGTAGCTCCACGCGAGCGCGCCGAGCACGATGATGGCGACGACGAGCAGCAGCAGCAGGTCCAGATCGGTCACGGTGAGCAGGCTGCCGAACATCACCGCCTCGATCTGGTGGATGTTGAAGCGGCGCGTGGCGGCGACCAGCAGGCAGATGCCCAGGCCGAGCGTGAGCGCCATGAAAACGCCGATCAAGGTGTCGGGGGGCAGGCGCGAGCGCCGCTTCACGTAGATCATCCCCAGCGCCGACAGCATGCAGAAGCCGAAGATGCCGCCATACGCCGAGCCGATCGGCTCGCCGAGCACCAGGCCGATCGTGAGTCCGGTGAGGGCGGCCTGACCGAGCGCGGTGCTGAAGAACGCCAGGCGGCGCGCGACGACGATGTGGCTCAGGCCGCCGAGCAGCGGCGCGAGGATCAGCACCGCGAGCACGCCGCGGGTGATGAACGGATACTGGAACTGGGCGGGGAGCAGGCCTCTCTGGGCGAGCTCGGCGATCCAGGCGTAGAGCGCGCTCATAGGATCTCGGCGGCGCTCCCGGTGCGCTGGACGACGCGATCGATGACCGTGACGCGATCGGCGAGCCGGCGCACCTGCTCGGCGTCGTGCGACACCATCAGGACCGTGGTGCAGCTCTTCGCCGCGAGGATCACTGCTTCGAGGCGGGTCATGCTGTCGGTGTCGAGGCCGGTGCCGGGCTCGTCGAGCAGCAGCAGCTCGGGCAGCGGATCGAGCGCGTTGGCGAGCAGCACGCGGCGGATCTCGCCGCCCGAGAGCGCGCCGAGGCGACGGTTCGCCAGGCCGGGGAGGGCGACCTGGTCGAGCAGCTCGGCGATCTTCTTCTTGGTGTGTTTCGCGAGGCCCAGGCACACCGGGCGCTTCTGCCGCGGGAGCGCCAGCAGCTCCGCGACGGTGAGCGGGAGCGTGGGATCGACCGGGAAGGACTGCGGCACGTAGCCGATGCGGCCATTGCCGCGCCAGTGACAGCGGATGGTGCCAGAGAACGCGATCTGGCCGAGCAGCGCGGCGAGCAGGCTGCTCTTGCCGGCGCCGTTGGGGCCCATGATCGCGTGGATGGACCCCTTCTGCACCTCGAGCGAGATGCGCTCGAGGATGGTGTGGCCGTCGTGACGGATGGTGACGTCGGAGGCCTCGAGGAGCGGCGGCTCGGTCATCCGGCGAGCGCAGCGACGAGCGCGGCGGCGTTCTCCTGCATCTCCTTTTCGAACTTATCTGCGGTGTACTCACCCGAGGCGATGTGGCTGATGATGAAGACCTTCGCCTTCGCCGACTCCTTCAGGATGCCGAGCAATTTGTCCGGGAATGACTCCTCGCTCAAAACCACCTCCAGCTTCTCCTTCTTCACCAGGTCGACCAGCGCGCCCAGCTCCTCGGCCGAAGGGACCAGGCCGTGCGCGGGCTCGACCACCGCGGCGACCTCGATGCCGAGCTCTTGGCAGAGGTAACTATATCCATCGTGCACGGTGACCACGCGGGTGATCTTGGCGTTGGCCAGCTTCTGCGCTGCGTCGGCCTTGATGGTGCGCAGGCGCTTGGCGTACTCACCGGCGTTCGCTGCGAGCTTGTCCGCGAGATCGGGGCGGAGCGCGGCGAGCGCCTTCTGGATCGCGAACGTCTGCTGGATCGCGTTCGTGAACGAGATGAAGGTGTGGGAGTTGATCTGCCCGCCGTGCGCCGCGCGGATGGTCGGCACGCCGTCGTTGGGGCGGATGATCACGACCTTGGTGTTGCCCGAGGCCTTCAGCATGTCCTGGATGAAGTCGTCGTGGCCGAGGCCGTTGACGACGATCGCGTCCAGATCGCCGAGCTTCGCGATGTCTTCGGGCTTCGGCTGATAGTTGCCGGCGTCGACGTCGCCCGGGAGGATGGATCGCACTTCCACGCCTGGGATGTCGCCGACGATGTTCTTGGTCCACGAATAGTAGGGGTGGAGCGTGACGCCGATCTTGAGCGGCGTACCGGGGGCGAGGGGCTTGATCTCGGTCGCAGCGGCCGCCGGAGTGGCGGTGGGCTCGGGGGCCTTCGTCGCCGGTGGAGGTGTGGGCGCAGCGGCCGGCTTGTCGGTGCAGGAAAAGAGCGCGAGGGACAGTGCGACGATGCGAGGCGACATCACAGGAACGCCGCTACCACGGTCGGCCGGTAACGGCGAGCGCCGCGCTACAGCGTCAGTCGACGGCGGACATGTAGTGTTCCCGGACCGCCACTCGTCCTCCGAGGTTCGTCGCGCTCACGCTCGCGATGTAGTCGAAGT
>Ga0105047_10004551_pt1 | contig 24071 bp, 27 predicted proteins | sample MAT04_FD_78384 | JGI IMG/M metagenome (GOLD analysis project Ga0105047, IMG submission 78384) | Freshwater microbial communities from Lake Fryxell liftoff mats and glacier meltwater in Antarctica - MAT-04 (megahit assembly) | ecosystem: Environmental > Aquatic > Freshwater > Ice > Liftoff... | reverse complement strand
CTGCGTTCATCCGCCGCTCGGCATTCCGCCGGTCGTATTCCGCCAAGTGCGGCCCCGCCCGTTCGATGTCGGTACGCTCGATCCAAACCTGCGGCTTATGGATCTCCGCAACGTGTCCCCCGAGCCAAAGGCCGACTTGAGAAACGTCTTCGATGACGTACGCTCCGATGCCAGCATCGGTCAGGATGCCACAGGCGAAGTGCGCTTCGATGTTACTCACGGCGTTGAATGCGGCGAACGGATCGCGGAAAGCCATGACGTATTTCTCCCGGGAGGATCAGAGTCGTTTTTACCACCGGCTCGCCCGACTTGTTTCCCATCATGCTAACGCCGACGCCCCTTTGGGTAGGTCGAAACAGATCGTGGCGCCGTCTTTCTCCTTCACCCAAGTGCCTGGCTTCAAATCCAACGGCTTGAGTACTTCCTTCAGTTCGGTGCGGGCGTCGCCGGAAGTCAGCGCGAAAGCCTTCGCGTCCTTCACCGGCAGCCGCACGGTGAAGGACGGGCAGGCGAACGGAGCGGTGAACGTCCAACCCGTTTCGGTGCGTTCGATCTTCGTCAGTTCCTTGGCGGCCCAGTAGCGTGAGATCTCGCTCAGGGTCATCCAGCGCAGATGGTCGAACTTCGTGTGCAGGCGCTTCACAACTTCTTTGAAGATGTCGAAGCCGTCGCGGTCGCCGTTGTAGTAGATCCCGGGCCAGTGCGCGACCATGATGGCCGGTTCGCCGCGTTGGATCACATCGACCATCCGGCCCTTGATGCCGTCCTCGCTGATGAACAAATCGGCCCGGCCGCGTTCCAAACCGTCCCAGCCGCCGAACCAATCGCCGGCGCAGCCGATGATCGAAACAACGCAGCCGGGATTCTTCCCGTCGAGCCCCGTGGCGTTCTCGACTCGCGGGGCGACGCTCTCTTTCCCCTCGGTGATGAGGTGCCGGAAGTAATGCGGAATCTCCGTCTTGTAAACGTCCCGGCAGGCTTGGAACGTACCCGTCGAAAGGTTCGCGAGGTTCTTGTTGCCAAAGCCGCCGGGTGTGGTCACCCCTTCGCAATCGAGGCCGACGTTCTTCAGCACCTTCAAGGCGTAGGCCATGTAGGTCGCCAGTTCGTCGCTCGATTTCTTCTGGCTGAAGCCCCAATTTTCCAAGTGGTTCTCGTCGCGTTCGTCGTAGGCCCGGCCCGTCTTGGTGTCGATGGCCCACGTGTGCGTCATCATCTCCGGGTGGATGTCCCAGTTCGGCATCATCTCGCCTGCAACTCCTTCTTCGAGAAACCCGGCATATCGCGGTCGATCCAGCCAACGCAGGCCGGGTAGGGGATGACGCTGTACTTCCCTTTGATGCCGCGCTCGCCGCACCACTCGCCGAACTCGCGCACGAAGCTGCCGGGGATTTCGCGCGGCAGCTTCTTCCAGTTTTGTTTGTAGCGGTCGGGATAGACCTCCGCGAAGTGCGGGATGCAGTAATGCGCGAGGTTCACGAGGCAAGTAGAATCGTCGATGATGAAGCTGACGGGCACCCGCCCGCGCGGGTTGAGGACAGTGACGCCCTTCGCATGCAGCGGCCGGTCCCCCGGGATTTGCGCGAGGATCGGCGCGGCGAGCGCGGAGCCGAGGAATTCGCGCCGGGAAGGAGAGGGAAGGATCATCGGGGTCGGCCCACGGGGAAGGTGGGATGGAGTGTACCGCAGGCGGTCGGCCCTCGCATCAGGCCGACGCGAGCATCTCGTCGCGGAGCTTCTCCCAAACCGGCAGGCGATCCTTCAGCCCGAGTTGATCGAGGTGCAAAAGATCCGGCGAAGATCCGTCCGCATCCAAAAGGACTTCGGCGATGTGAACGGCCGTGAGCGCGGAAAACGCCGACTCCGGGAAGCGCGACGGGTGGTGGTGGCACGCGACGGCAATGACTAAGGTGACGGGCAGTCCCCAAAGCCCGAGTAGGTAAGCGCCAACTTCGGCGTGCGTCGTACCGAAGACGCGCGACTCCGCGGCCGAGATCGTCAGTCCCTCGGAGCGGATCAGACCGAAGACTTCCTTGTAGCGGTCGGCTTGCTGGGCCACCAAGACCAGCCGACCGATGTCATGGAAGAGCCCGGCCAGTTGCGCTTCGCCTTCGTCGCGATGGCCCTTCTTCTCGGCCTTGGCGATTTTCCCGGCGAGCGTCCCCACGGCATGGCTGTGCGTCCAGAGTTCGTCGATCGAAAACGGCGCGAGCTTTGCCGGGTCGTAGCGCGTGAAGATCCCCGAGGCCATGACGAGGGAAACGGTCGCCTCGGCGCCCAAGCGCAAAACGGCGCGGCGCAGGTCCGCGACGGGCTGATTGGTTCCGAAAAACGCAGAGTTTGCCACCTGCATCACCTTCGCGGCCATGGCCACGTCGTCGGCGAGCAAGTCGGCGATATCGGCAATGGCCGCGTCGGGATCGTCCATGGCCCGTAGGATTCGCGCGTACAACAGCGGCGGCGTCGGCAACCCGCCGAGTTGGCTCACCAGTGCGACAAGGGCCGGGCTGTGGAGTAGCCCTTGGAACGAGTACGAACTTTCGACGGTTTCCTTGATCTGCCCGAAGGTGCACGGTTTGCTGAGGAAACGGTGCGCCAGTGGGACGAGCTTGCGGGTCGTGTCGGCGTCATTCTGCCCGGACAAAATCAGTCGGACGACGCGCGGGTATCGTTGGCGGACCAGGGCGAGGAACTCGTCCCCTTCCATTTTGGGCATGTGGAAATCGGAGACGACCACATCGATCGACTCCGCGGCCAACAATTCCAGCGCTGCGGCGGCCCCGAGGACGAACTGCATGTCCCACTCGCTTTGCAGCGGTCGCAGAAGTCGGCGCAGGGAATCGAGCAAGCTCGCATTGTCGTCGACAAACAAAACGCGGATCGGCATCGGCTGACCTTCCCATCTCCGGCGGTTCACCCAGTCAATTGTCGAACGGCGCCACCCAAAAATTGCCGGTACAATAAATTCTTTCGCGTGGGATCGAAATTCGCCTGGGGGTGACACGCGGATGTCAGCAGCGTCGACTTGGTTTGTGTACATCTTGCGCTGCGCAGACGGTACTCTGTACACGGGAGTCACGGTCGACCTCGCGCGGCGCTGCCGGCAGCACAACGCGGGGACGGCTTCGCGCTACACCCGGAGCCGATTGCCAGCGGAGCTGGTCTACCGCGAAGTATCGACGGGGCGAGGCGCGGCCTTGAAGCGAGAGTGCATAATCAAACGCTTGACGCGGCGCGGCAAGCTCGGTCTGATTGTCAGGTCGGCCAGGACGGCTTGAGACCGCTTCGCAGCTCCGGTGGCACGGAAGCTGCCGAGTTTCAGGTGTTCCATCACTCCGTTTCGGAGATGCACCATGATGAACCTCGTCGCTTGTCAGCCAAAAGTCGATTGGGATAGCGCCGACATGCTGGCCCTCTATTTCGAAGAAGAAACCGGTCCTTGGAACGAGCGGATCCTCGACGGCTTGGAGGAAGCGGCATCCCTGCTAGACTGCCTGCAAATCTGGGGGATCCGCGAATGCCAATTGCTGACGCATTCGGACGGGACGTTTTTGGTGAAATGGCGCGAGTGAACGGAAGTTGCTTGCCATACCCACTCAATGTTGCGCAGCCTCACACGCGTTGTTGCGCATATTTTTGCTCAACCGATTCGATGGCCCGGTTCGCCGAGCGACGCACCATACCGACGACCGTCCAGCCGCTGAGCATCCCCAATACGTAGGCGGCACCGGCGATCATGGCCAAGCTGCTGGTTTTTTCCCACTCCCAGAAGCGGATCGTCGCGGCCTCTTGATTGCAATAAGCGAAGGCCCCGACGGCGGTGGCGAAGAGTGCGAGGAACAAAAAGCAAATCGTCCGCATGGTGAATCTCCCGAAGTGGCGGTGAATCAAACGCGGTGTGAATTGCAAGGGCCGTGCCAATAACGGCACTCGGTTTGCTCATTCGCCTCGTGAATGACTCCCACTGGAAACGACTATGCAAACCGCCCGTCAACTCGCCGACGCCGTCCAAATCGCCCGCCGCGAAGCTTGGGATAAAAACGATCCGACCTTTGCCATCGTGGCCACCGAGACTCTCGGGACTCATGATATCGCAGTCGTCCAAGGCATCGTGTCGGAAGCCGGATACACCGGTGACGACTACGAATCGATGGTCGAACACGTCTCACAGTTGCTCGTCGGCAAAGTCCAGGCTCTCGACGACAACATGCCCGCCATCGCTGGTGATTGAATCAACTCACCCCGGTGTTCGGTTGCGGGGTCGTTCCGGATTCGTGACCTTCCGCAGCGGCGGCTTGGAGTTTGACTTTCACGACGCGGTAGTCCCCAACTACAATGTGCCTGGAGCCGTTGGGGCACGATACTATGGCGTTGCTATCGCCAGGACCGGGAGCGACGGCCGTTTGTGGGTCGGCTTCCACGACGATGACAACACCGGGGCGCTCGGCGTCTTCGAATTGTACTTGAGCGGGCACGGCGACTTCCTCAATCGGGAGAGAATCGAGACGATGCCGATTGAGCAAGTTCGATACCGGCTCATTCCGGCAGAGGGGGCTTCTCCACCGCCACGGTGATGCCCGCCGAGAACTCGACGTCGCGGTTCAGCGCCCGAACGCCGAGGCGGGCTTCGAGGAGCATCGCCACCGACGCGGCCAGCAAGAAAATGACTCCGATCACGGCGAGGGCGATCGCGGCGTCCGGCGGGATGTGCGCATTGAGTACGTTGAGCGCGATGGCGAGGCTCGCGCCGACGAAAGTGCCGAAGGCGGCGTACAGCAGTGTGATTGCGGTGAGGATGATGTTGCCACGCCGCTGTTGCAACCGGATCATGCCGCGTGTGTGCTCGAGCCGGACGCCGGGGTGGCTGTAATTGCCGACGCCGCGGACGAGTTGATCGCACTGATCGGTGAGGACGCGCAGGCGATCGACAACTCGGGCCAAGCGGTTGTTGGCGGAGATCAACAGCGAGCCGGTCGCGGTCATGAACAGCGCCGGCGACAACATCGCCGAGAGGACGGAATCGGGCGTCGGCATCACTCGTCAGCTTTCTTCTTCGGGGCCGCGCGCTTCTTCGGAGCGGGCTTCGCCACCGCCGTCGATGCCTCCGGTACCGGAGTGGCCGGCGCTCCACCCGAGTGCGGGGCCCAACCCTTCGCGATATTCTCTGCGAGCAAATCGGTCCAGAGCGCGTCGATTTGTTCGCTCGAATTCGACACCCGGATGTCCCGTTCCAGCGGCGTCTTGCGGTTCGGGCTGAAATCGGTGAAGTGGATCACGTAGGCCGGGAAGTCGTCGGCGTCGACCCGCTTGTTGGTCTCCCACATCACGAACTTCCGTACCAGCGTCGCACCCTTGAGCACCTTCGTATAGACCTCGCGCTTCAGCACCGCGCTCGGTTTCAGACTCGCTCCCCCGGCGTCGCGCTCAGTGTCGGGCACTTCGACCAAATCGGTGATTTGTTTGATACGCAGGTCGATCGCGTTCACCTGCTTGTCGTCCCGCCGGCGCACGAACTGCGGCGAGATCAGTTTCACCAGCGGCATGCGCCGCACAATGTTGTACCGCTTCACGGCGCCGTCGTAGTTCAGCACCATCGTGGTCACGCTGCCTTGTGTCTTCTGCGCGAGCAGGTCGAGCACGCTGATCTCGAGAATCGTTTCCGGTCGCACCATGTGGTACGCCACTTGGTCATTCACTTCGACGTACTCGCTGGCGACGATGTCGTCCTTCAGGTCGGCGTAGAACGCGCGGCGGTCGTCTTCGGTGAAGCCGCCGCCGACGTGCCCGAGCACTTGGAAAAGGCCGTCGGTCCGCATGACCGCCAGCAGCAGATCGTGGATCATGCCGTGGCGGTCGTCTTCGGGCGATTCGGTGAACCCGATGACAACGCAATCGAGGTTGTGCCGTGGCTTGACCTTGAACGAGCCGCCCTCGCTCCGGACGACGACGCCCTCCGCCCCGGCTTTGATCCAAGTCTTGAACTGTTTGGCGATCTCGCCACCGTCCTTGAGCCAGTGCGTCTCGGGAGGGATCACACGCGATCCGTCCGGAAAGAATTGCTCGAGCTTGGCCCACAGTTCGCGGATGCCGATGAATTTGTACGGGGCGCCGTCGAGTTCGAGGATGTCGAACGGACCGAAGCGCAGATCGTCAAGTTCGGCTTTGCTCGACGGCTGCCGGGCAATCCGGCTGACGTCGTAGACCCGGCCGCGCTCGCCGTTGGCTTTGTGGTAGTAAAGCTCCCCGGCGATCAGCGCCCGTTTGACCCCCGCCGCTTTCAACTTCTCCGCGGCTTCTTTCTGGCAGGCCAATCCCACGCGCACGGTGCCGCCGGGGTTGACGTGGAAGGCTTCGCCGTCGGCGTAGACCAGCACGCTGAACTCGCCGTCGATCTTGAAGCTGACGTGGTAATCTCCGGGGCCGAATTTCTTTTTGACATCCTCGCCGTCGATGGCGCGGAGCTTCGACGCGGTGTCCCGCTTGTATTCTTGCGCCTTGGTGATGAGCGTCGGATCGGTCACGGCATTGGCCGCGCCGACGGCGTAGCCGGCGAGTTTGGTCTCGAGGCGTTCTTTGCGGAGCAGGCTCATGATGCGGTCACCTCCGTCGATTCCTTCGGGGCTTCCGGGGCTTTGAGTTCCATGTTCGAGAGGTGCAGCAGCAGCAGGTACTTGGTTCCCTGCGTCCGCCCTTCGAGGAAGCCGGTGTAGGCCGTGGCCCCGTGGCTGAGGATGAGCCGTTGGTTGGCCTTCGGTCCGGCGCCCAGCACCAGCAGGCTTTGCTTGGCTTCGAGTTCCTGGGCGATGTCGAAAAGGAAATCGTAGGTCAGGCCGTTGATGTGCTTCAGTTGAAGCTGACTGGCGAAGACGAACTTCTTGCAGACCTCGGCCTTCAGCATGAACCGGCCGCTCCAAAGCAGCGGGACGTCCGGACTGACGTTGGGCTTCGGCCGCTCCTTCGGCCGGCGGGCTTTCTCGGTGCCATCGGGGTTCCGCACGATCTCGACTTGCTTGACACCGTAGACGACCTGCCGATCCGAGTTGACGAACACTCGACTAGTCTCGCTCAGAATCCGCCCCACCGATTCGAGGTCAATCTCCGGATCGCCCGTGATCAGTTCCTCGGCAACTTGCTCCGGGGTGCCGTGCTTTTGCAATAGGGCCGCAAAATCGCGGTCGAGAGTCCCCTTCAACAGCTTCGTCGATTTCGCCCGCCGCTCGTCGGAATCGACCCACTGGACGCGCAGTGACACGCGCACACTCTCGGCGGCGACGGCGGCGTCCCGCTTCTTACTGTTCGAGATGGCGATTTGCGGCATGTCAGAAACCCCGGTTGGTTAAAATCACATCGCGCTGAAATCGAGGATGTCGTCGTCGTCGCCGAGGGGCTCGTCGGTGTCGGCCGCGGCGGGGGCGGCTTCGTCCAGGCCGATGAATTCCGCGTCGGTACGCGCGCCCACGCACAAAAACGGGTTGCCATCCGCGCCTTGCAGCAGGAACCCCGCAGAAGCTTCCAAGCCGCCGCGGTAGCTGAAGGGGAAGGAGAAAATCGTCCCAGAGGCGAGGGCCTCTTGCAGCGGTTCGCTCGCTTCGTCCGGCGTCAGGTGGTAGAGCGCGTGGATGTTGTGCGACAGGTATTCGTCGAGGGTCGCGGTCGTCTCCAAGGTCACGGGGTGGTCGAAGGTCGACTTCACGGGGACGAGGGGGTTGTTCTCCAAATCGACGGCTTTGAGGTCGGCTTTCTTGCGCCAGAGGCCGTCTTCGGTGAGATAGGCCCGCGCCGGGCCCCCTTTTCCGACGATAGAATGCCCATCCGATATGAGGTTTGCCAGCTCGCACGGTTTGCCGGCGTCGTCAACGACTTCGACGTCCGAATAGCCGTAGAGTTTGTCCCGATCGACCTTCGCGAGATCGAGGTTCACGGTCTCGCCTCGGAAGATCACGGTCAGCGGCTTGGCCATCGGCGAACACCTCCTGGGTATTGTGATCGTATTCGCGGAGCCGCGAAAGGACACGGACGGTAGGGTCAGTGCGAAGGGAAGGTTTTCATCCTGCCGAACTTGTTTATCCTGTCAGAATCTTTCACCCGTCGATCCCTTATGCCCGAGCGCATTCTTTTCATCACCGGAAAGCTCGCGGAGCCGGCACTCCGACGGATGCTCGCGGCGCTGGCCCCGAAGGTCGGCTTCGAATACGACGTCGCCGTGATGCCGATCACGGTCGCCGCGCTGTTGACGACGCCGTGGATCGCCAAGCGATTACAGGTGCCGGACGGGGCCGACCGGATCGTGCTGCCGGGGTTGTGCAAAGGAGATGTCGCGGCGATCCGGGCGATCACGGCCGTGCCGGTGGAACTCGGGCCGAAGGATCTGCGCGACCTCCCCGAGTTCTTCGGCCAGCGCGGCGGCACGCCCGAAGACTACGGCCCTCACAACATCGAGATCGTCGCCGAGATCAACCACGCCCCGCAAAAATCGCTCGCCGAGATCGTCCGCATCGCCCAGCACTACCGCGACTCCGGGGCCGACGTCGTCGACCTCGGCTGCGATCCCGGTTCGGCGTGGCCCAGTGTCGGCGAGTCGGTACGGGAGCTAAAATCGCAGGGCTTCCGCGTTTCCATCGACAGCTTCGACGGCGGCGAAGTGCGGGCCGCGCTCGAAGCCGGGGCGGAGTTGATCCTGAGCGTCAGCGGCGTGAACCTCGCGGAATCCCGGCGGATGCTGCGTGACTTTCCGCACGTCGAAGTCGTGGCGATCCCCGATACTCCCGACGATCTGCCGAGCCTGTGGCGCACCGTCGATGCGTTGCAAACCGACGGCGTGAAGCACCGGCTCGACCCGATCGTCGAACCGATCGGCTTCGGTTTCGCAGCGAGTTTGGGCCGGTACCTCGAAACGCGCCGGCGATTTCCCGATGCCGAGATGATGATGGGCATCGGCAATCTCACGGAACTCACCGACGCCGATACCGCTGGGGTCAACGTTATGCTCGCGGGGTTCTGCCAAGAAGTCGGCATCCGCAGCGTGTTGGCGACCGAGGTCATCAACTGGGGCCGCAGCGCCGTGAAAGAATTCGCGCTCGCCCGGCGCTTGGTCCATTACGCCGTGACGCACAAGACACTGCCGAAGCGGTTGGAGCCCGACCTCGTGATGCTGCGCGATCCGAAGCTGCACGAACTCGGCGAAGCGGCGCTGGCGGAACTCGCGGAGCGCATCACCGACCGCAACTACCGCCTCTTCGCCGAACGCGGCGAACTCCACATCCTCAACGGCGACCTCTACCTGCGCGGCACAGACCCGTTCGCCCTCTTCGCCGAGTTGTTGCAACTCGACCCGAAACTCGACGCGAGCCACAGCTTCTATCTGGGGTATGAATTCGCCAAGGCCGTCACGGCGCTGACGCTTGGCAAGCAATACACGCAAGACAATGCTCTGCGTTGGGGTTTCCTGACGCTGCCGGAGGCGACTCATCGACCCTCGAAAATCATCGCAGCACTCCCCCAAATACCGTCCTAGGCTTTCAGATAACCCGCCTCGCCCGGAGAGTATCCGATGTTTCGACCCGCGTTGCTCGGCTTGCTCCGCTTGCTCGGCTTGCTCGGCTTGCTCGTGTGTTTGTCTGCGTCGCTTTCCGCCGCAGATGCCCCGAAGCCCGACCCCAAGGCCCAGCCGAAGGAAGCCGGGCGGATCGACCCGAAACAATTCAAGACGGTCTGCGAAACTGCGGACGTCATCGTGGTCGGTAAGGCTTACGCCATCTTGACCGCGACGCTCGATTCCGAACCGCCGACGCCGGTCTACACGTCCGCCAAGCTTGGATCGAAGGGGTTGAAGTTTTTGAAGGGTCGCGAAAAGCTCGGCTCCAAGGCGACGACCCGTGTGATCGACGCCTTCGACGAACTCGCTCAACCGGCAGAGTCGCTGATGGACAAATCGGTGCTCGCCGCATTCAAATGGGACGGCAAGGCGCTGAAATTGATGATGCTCAGCGAACTACACCCGACCGATGCGGCGATGATCGCCGAGAAATACCCCGAGGCGAAGTAATCGAATCTCCCCATTCCGGCACCTGGTTTGCATGAGTTATCCTTGCTATTCCGCGATGGTAAGGAACCCTACACATGGCCACCAAAGCTTTCGCCGCTAAGTCCGCCAACAGTTCGCTCGCACCGCATTCGATCACGCGCCGGGATCCGCTAGCTACCGACGTCGCTATGGAAATCCTCTATTGCGGGGTCTGCCACTCCGACCTTCACCAAGCTCGCAACGAGTGGAGCGGGTTTAGCCCGACCACCTATCCCTGCGTGCCGGGGCACGAAATCGTCGGCCGCGTGACAAAGGTCGGGAAGGACGTCAAGAAGTTCAAAACCGGCGACCTCGCCGCCGTAGGCTGCATGGCCGATTCCTGTCGCCAATGTGCGAGCTGCACCCGCGGTCTCGAACAATACTGCGAGAAGAACGCCACCTACACCTACAACTCGCCGGATAAAAACTCTGGCGGCGTCACCTTTGGCGGCTATTCCGATTCCATCGTCGTCGACGAAGCCTTCACCCTGAAAGTCCCTGCCAAGCTCGACCTCGCTGCAACCGCCCCGCTGCTTTGCGCCGGCATCACGACGTACTCCCCGTTGAAGCACTGGAAAGTCGGTCCGGGCATGAAGGTCGGCATCGTCGGCCTCGGTGGACTCGGGCACATGGGCGTGAAGTTCGCCCGCGCCCTCGGCGCCCACGTCGTGCTGTTCACCACGTCGCCCGGCAAAATCGAAGACGGCAAACGACTCGGGGCACACGAAGTCGTGGTGTCCAAAAACGCCGATGAGATGGTGAAGCACCGGGGCAGTTTCGATTTCATCCTCGACGCCGTTTCGGCCGAACACGACATCAACGCCTACTTGGCCCTATTGAAACTCGACGGCACCCTGACCCTTGTCGGGGCGCCGGAGAAACCGCTGCCGGTCGCGGCCTTCAGCCTCCTCGGCGGCCGCAAGTCGTTCTCCGGTTCCGGCATCGGCGGCATCGCCGAAACTCAAGAAATGCTCGACTTCTGCGCCGAACACGGCATCGTGTGCGAAATCGAAATGATCCCGATTCAGAAGGTCAACGAAGCCTACGACCGCCTCCTGAAAGGCGACGTCAAGTACCGCTTCGTCATCGACATGGCTTCGCTGAAGGAGTGAGCCCGCTTCCACGGAAGGGGCCTCCCGAAGGCCCGTTCCATACGGTGGTCCTTGTTCGCTTTACTCAACGCGGCTCGGGCTTGGATCTAGGAATTAGTACGGCATCGACGCCAGACTCCAACACGCTTGGGGATCAACCGTCGCGTGTCGCCGCTAACGTTTGTACCAGATCGGGGAGGGGAATCGACGAGGTTGGCCCGGCGCCCGCTTGCAAGCTCTGGGCGCTGAGGTCACTTTGTTTGAGGCCCGCGACAAGCCGGGAGGCAGGGCATACGTGTACGAAGACCAAGGGTTCACGTTAGACGCCGAACCGACGGTCAACCCCGCCGCGAACGGCAGTGAGCGGGCATCGGAGCGGATCGAGATCACGCCGTCCGCGGCGCCGGCATCCACGATCCGGCGGAGGTTTTCCGCCGCGTCGAACCAAAGGCCCGCGGCCCAGACCTGCACGCCGAATTCCCGGTGGAGAAAGATCGACGATTGTGCGCGTCCGCACCCGAGATCGAGCACGGGCATCCCCGTTTGGAGGTCGAGCGATCCGCTCAACCATTCGATCATCCAGAGCGGGTTCGCGGCTCCGCTGACCCCGGCGAGCACCCAATCGGGGTTGTATTTTGCGGAACGGGGGAACCTCGGATCGGGCACGTCGGCCATAGTCACTTCTTCTCCACCACCCCGAAGTGGTAGATCGTCGTTTGGGTGTATTCGTCCCCCGGTTTCAGGGCAATACTCGGGAACTCGGGCTTGTTCGGCGAGTCCGGGAAGAACTGCGCTTCGAGGCAGAAGGCGTTGTATTGGTTGTACGGCGGATTCACTTTACCATCGAATTTGCCCAGCGCCTTACCGTCGAGGAAATTGCCGGTGTAGAACTGGATCCCCGGTTCCGTGGTGAGGACTTCGAGCTTACGGCCGCTCTTCGGTTCGATCACGGTCGCCACGAGTTTTGGCTTCGCGATGCGCTTGTCGCCGTGGACGTAGTTCAAGTCGTAGCCAATGGGGTCTCCGCCGAGTTTGCCGAGGCGCTCGCCGATCTTGGTCGCTTGGGTGAAATCGTACGGGGTGCCTTTCACCGGCTCGATCTTGCCCGTCGGCAGGAGGCTGTCGTCGCCGGGGGTGTATTTGTCGGCGACGAGTTCCAGCGTGTGCTCGAGAACCTGACCGCTGCCGTGCCCGCCCAGATTGAAGTAGCTGTGGTTCGTCAAATTCACGATGGTCGTTTTGTTCGTGGTGGCGGCGTAGTCGATGATCAGTTCGTTCGCGTTTGTCCATGTGTACGTCACGGCGCAATCGAGTTGGCCGGGGTAGCCCTGGTCGCCGTCCTTGCTGCTGTACGTCATCTTCACGAATGGCCCCTTCGGCCCAAGGTTCGCCTCGCCGCGCCAGACGGCTTTGTCGAAGCCGAATTCGCCGCCGTGCAGCGAGTGCTTACCGTTGTTCGTGGGGACGGTGTACTCCTTGCCATCGAGCTTGAACTTACCGCTGCCAATGCGATTGGCGACCCGGCCCGTGATGCAGCCGAAGTAGGGGTTATCTTTGCCGAGGTAGCCGTCGATCTTGTCGAAACCGAGCACGACGTCGGCCCATTTGCCGTTGGCATCCGGAACGACGACTTCCGCAACGGCCCCGCCGAGAGTGATGATCTTGACCTTGGCGCCGCTCTTGTTGATGAGGGTGAACGCGGTGACCTTCGATTCCGGTCGGAGGATCTTCTTCGGGTCTTTGGTGTCCTTCACTTCCGGTGCGATGCCGAAGGGCTCTTCTTCGTAGGCGGGACCGACGCCGGGCTTCGGGTCGGCGGCGAACGCCGGGGATAAGTAAGCGAGTACTAGCAATGCGGAGAGCGAGCGGCGCATGGGGATGACTTCCGGGGAGGGAGGTTCGACAAACGGTAGGGTAACAGAACGGGGGCAGCGTGGGCACTCACTTTTTGGTCGGCGCAGCCTTCCAATCGACGACGGTGAATTCGCCGTGGGCGCCGCACTCGAACTTCAGCGGTACCTCGGGCCCGATCGGGCGTTCTGCTTTGGCGTTCACGAACATTTTTGTATCCGAGACGCCCGTCAGCGTATTATTTTGGATCGCAGTGCCGTAGCTTTCTTTGCATCGCAGCAAGGGCCGTTCTTGCCCTTGGCACTCGATGATATTATCGCGGATGGAAATGGTTTTGAAATCGCACTTGGGATTGAACCCGAACAGGCCTTCTTTACGCGGCGTCGGCGTCGTCCGGGTGATGATATGGTTGTTGCGCACTTCCAAGTGATTGAAAACTTCATTGATCCAAATTACCCCGCGGCCGGGGTTGTTCACCAAATTGTTGTGGAAGCTCGCCGGGCCTTTGGCCGAGGCGTCTCCGAACGCTGAGATCAAATTTCCGCCATCGTTTTGGATATCGAAGTCGAACAAGTTGTGGTCGATTTCGACCCCGTTGCGGACGAATTCGATCGAGTAGCTGTCTTTCATCCAATTGTGGTGGATGCGGAACGTCCGCCCACTTTTCGGCACGGTGCCGCCGGCGTATTTCGGGATCGAGATCGTCCCTTGGCAGACATTATGATCGATTTCGTTATCTTCGTCCCCTTCGAAGGGGAACTCGATCGAGAAGTTCGTTTCAATGGTATTGTGGTGAATGTGGCAGCGCTTACCCTGCCGCCCTTTGATGCCGTAAAACTCCTCCGCCGGCCCATTGCGAGTGCGGGTGAATCGGTTATGGGAAATCTCGCAATCCGCCATCCAGATGGAAAAGATCGCCCCGCCCGTGATGCCACCCTTCACACCGGGCAAGCCCTTATCCCAGCGTCCACCGGCATCGAGGAATTCGCAGTCGTGGATTTTGGCTTTCTGCAATCCGAAGGTGCGGATGCCGCTCCAGAGAGTTTCTTGGATCTTAACGTGGTACAAATGCAGACCGGTGTGGAACCACGCGAAGATGGCCCCGTGGAGCTGCGGCGCGCGGATCGTCAGATCGCAGATTGTCACGCCGGCCGTGTCCCGCTTCAGACGGATGAGATAGGCGTCCGTGTCCAAACCCTCCAGCTTCATTTCCGGGTCGGGCAGCGTTTTCGTCGACGGCTTCCACTTCTTCGCATGCATGAGGATCGTCTTTTCGATCCCCGCGCCTCGGAGCGTCATCTTCGCTTTCAATTCCAATGTGGCGGCGAGTTCATACGTGCCCGCCGCGATCTCGATGGTATCCCCCTCGGCCCCTTCGCGCACCGCCGCGACGAGTTTGGCTGCGCTGTCGACGGGGACCGTCGCGCGGGCGACCATCGGCGCGACAACGAGCGGAATCAAGAGCGCCGAAAAAATACGGATCATTTGAAAGGCTCCGACCGTGGGGATATCACGCAGAATCAGTTTATCAGAGTTCGGTCTTTTACTGACGCAATGTTGGGAGGGATCAAGCAAGGTGTTGAAAAAACGGGTGTCGATCGCCCGTAGGAGGTCGTATGGAGTATGACTTATGTAGCTCCGACCTCCGACCACCACGACCGTCGCGTCGGGGACGGCCCCGCGATCCTGTCGAACAGCGACGGATCGAACCAGCGCCGGTACCACGGGGTCTTGCCCCGCCCAACGACGATGTGGGTGATCCCGTAGTTATGCGTCGCTGCGGTTCCGGTGCCCATTCGGTTATTCTCGTGTCACCGGTCGGGTCGATCGGATCGGAATTCCATCGAAACGAGCGAGCGATGAAGAAGCGGATTTTCGGGATGCTCTTGGCCTCGGGCCTCGGGATGTCTCTCGTGGGCGGCAGCGCGGCCGTCGCCGGCGACTTGGTTTCGGCCTTCGCCAACGGCGGCCCAGCGAAAGCCAAAAGCGGGGGCAACAAAGGCCTAAGCGAGAATGGCAAAGGCGGGGGATAAAGCCAAAGGTGGCGAGAAAGGAAAGGGCAAGGACAAAGACGGCCAATCAAAAGGCGAATGAGCCGGCCGCATCGGCTCCCACGAAAACAAACCGCCCGGAATCCGGGTGGTGTTTCCGTTTGTGCCCGCGATTTAAGATCGGGTGCCGAAGTACGCCGCGACGGCGGTGACTTCGAAGGCTTGCCAGAAGCGCATGAACGTATCTGGCTTAGTTTCGGAGCTCATAAATGCCACGAATAAGGCGAGTTCGAGGGCGAGCATCACCATCGCCACGACCGACAGCCACGCCCGCAGTGTCAAAAAGATTGGGTTGTCGCGCCCGAATGCGAAGCGGATGAACAGACCGAAGGCGAAGCCGCCCGCCGTGACGGCCAGGAACGTCCCCCACCAATCGCGGAACTCGTTCACGTCCGGCGTCAACCGTTGCGAGAACTGGGCCGGGTCTTTCACCAGTGTATATGCCACGACCGCAACACTGCCGCCGACGAACAACATCCGCATCAACCAGGGTGTGAACGATTGATCCCGGATGCCCGAATGTGCCGCCGGCGACGAAGCAAAAGCCATCAACACCATGGCGAGCATGAAGAAATGCCCGAGCAGCGGCTTGGCGACCGCGTCGCTCGGCCAAAGCAGAACCATCCAAAAGAACACACAAATCAACAGCGACAGGAAGCCACGAACCGTACCGGCTGGTAAGCCGAACGGCTGCCGTGGATTATTGATCGGGTCGAGTGGTGCGTTGCGAATTCCGGCGCTCATGGTCGGCTCCTGCAGAGGGTGGTCGGGCAATCTCACACTAGGGGATTCGCCGGCGATGGCCGGGGCTTTCTGGGAATCAAAGTTCTCGCAGGCAATTCTTGCGCGCGATTCGCCTCGCCGCTCGACTGCGGCTTGACGATCGACCCGCGAACGGCTAATTACGAGGGCGAACCCAATTACACCCAGGAGACGTCAGGCCGTGTGTTACCCTTCCTTCGCGGCAGTCCTGATGATCCTTTCGGCCGGGGTCGGCACCGGACGGACCTCGAAATCGCTTACCCGGAACTTCGACGGTGCCGAGAAACTGGTAGAGACTGCGGCGAAAGCGATCGCAGATCGCGGCCCGGTCGCATTCGCCGACATCGCGTTTTGCGGTGGGGCGACATCGTTCAAAAAAGAGGATCGACCCACGGCGGAAGCGGCGTTGGAATTACTCGCCATCAAGATGGAAGCCCGATTCGGGAAACGCGTCGGCGATTTGGAACGCGTGGGGACCGATAAACTCGGCCGCTCGCTCGTCCGCTACACCTACATGGAAAAGCACGAGCGTGCACCCATCCTGTGGCAGTTCACGTTTTACCGTCCCGAAGGCGGCGGTTGGCAATGGCACGGGTTCGATCTCAATGATGCGTGGGTGCGTGGATTCCACCCTGCCGGCGGGGCTGTCCCCTGCGCCGAAGCCGAGACATTATCCGAAAGCGGAATCGACGCGCTCAAAGCGGGCGGTGTACCGAAGCTCATCGAGGCGATCTTCGCCTCTGGGAAGAGCTTGCTTCCTGCCGGAGATCGGAATGGCGCGGTCGAATTGTTCGTCAAGCTGCGCGACACGGCCAGTGCTCCACTCGGTAAAGCGTCCGGCGCGTTCGAACTCATCCGCACGGAGACGTGTGGGAAGTCGCTGATCCGCTATGCGTACCTTGAGAAATGCGAACGCGGCGGCATCCTTTGGGAATTCACGCTGTACCGCGCACAAAAAGAGTGGCAGTGGCTCAATTTAGGCCTGATCAACAACCTCACAAACTCATTCACGGTGGGAAAGTAATTGTGCCGGTACTTAGCCGCGCGGGTGGTACTTCTTGTGCATCGCTTTCAAGCGATCGCGGTCGATGTGGGTGTAATACTGCGTCGTCGTGATCGACGCGTGCCCCAGCAGTTCTTGCACACTGCGCAAATCGGCCCCGCCGGCGAGTACGTGTGTGGCGAAACTGTGCCGGAGTGAATGCGGGCTGATCTTCGTCGGTAGGCCGGCGCGGGCGCAGTAGAACTTGACGATCTTCCATAGACGGATTCGGCAGAGTGGGATGCCCGACTTGCTGACGAACACCGTCCCCGACGCCGTCGCGGGGCTGGAGGCGAGGTACGCCCGCAGCGCCGCGACCGCCGGGCGTCCGAGCGGGACGACCCGCTGCTTGTTCCCCTTGCCGGTGCAGCGGAGGAAGGCCGAGTCGAGATACAAATCTTCGAGTCTCAAATTCACCACCTCGGACGCCCGGCAACCGGTGGCGTAGAGCGTCTCGAGGATTGCCCGGTCGCGCAGGAAGAAGCGATCCCCTTCCCGAGGGGCGCTCAGGAATTGGTCGACTTGGGCCGCGTTCAACACGGTGGGGATGCGCTGCCAGAGCTTAGGCGAACCGAGGAGATCGACCGCCGTTTGATCGGCCCGTTCTTCGAGCCGCAGAAAGCGATAGAACATCCGCAAACTGACGATGTGCCGGGCGACCGACGGCGGCGCGAGTTCTTGTTCGTTCAAATAGAGCAGGTAGCTCGACAGATCGCGCAACGTCGGTTTGAGGTAATCCGCCAGCCGATAGGTGGCCACCCACTCGGCGTAGCGCTGGAGATCGCGGCCGTAGGCCAGGACGCTGTTCTCAGCCATGCCGCGCTCGGCCTTCAAATAATGCCGGAACGACAGGAAGTCCGATTGCAGCTCGTTGGGGTTCATACCAGTATTGTGACCTACCGCACCTAGGAACCGATGGGTCGAATCCGAGTGGACCGGGAAAAGGCAAACGGGGGGTCGTTGCAGTCGTTACACGATGACCATATTCCGGCGGCGCTACTCGCCGCCGCCTTCCGATTCCTTCTTCCATTCCTGCAACTTCCGGTAGAGGGTCCGTTCCCCGATGCCGAGCATTCGGGCGGCTTCTTCGCGATTCCCCTCTGCCAACTCCAACGCCCGCTCCATGTAGAATCGTTCGACCTCCGCCAGCGGCCGGCCGATGAGCGGGTCGGGCATCGACCCGACGGGCAGCGCTAAACGAGGTCCCAGAGCGGCCGGAAGTGCCAGTTGCGCCGGCACGCCGAAGATCGCGAGCAAGCTGCCGTCCTCGGGGAGGTCGTCGAGGTTCAACACGGTGTCGCTGTCGAGCAGGATCATGCTTTCGAGGAGGTTCCGCAATTCGCGCACGTTGCCGGGCCAAGTGTAGGTGGCGAAGGCCCGCCAGATGCTATCGGCGAGCCGCGTGATCTTCTTGCCGTACTTTCCCGAGAGGTCTTTGACGAAGGTCGACACCAGCAGCGGAATATCTTCGCGCCGTTCGCGCAGCGCCGGCAGCCGGACGACGCCGACCTTCAATCGTTGGTATAAATCGCGGCGGAACTCACCTTTCTCGACCATGGCATCGAGGTCGCGGTTGGTCGCCGCGATCACGCGGACATCGACCTTCATCGGTTCGTTGGAACCGATCCGCACGACCTCGCCGTTCTCCAGCACGCGCAGCAACTTCGCTTGCAGCGATGTCGGCATGTCGCCGATTTCGTCGAGGAAGAGCGTGCCGCCGTGGGCGTACTCGAACCGCCCTTTGCGAAGTTTGTCGCCGCCGGTGTACGCCCCCGGCTCGTGGCCGAACATTTCGTCGTCGAGCAGGTTTTCGTTGAGCGCGGCGCAGTTCATCGCGACGTAGGGTTTGTTCTTGCGTGGGCTGTTCGTGTGCAGCGCCTTGGCCGCGAGTTCCTTACCGGAGCCGTTCTCGCCGAGGATCAACACCGGCGCCGGCGCCGGGGCGTAGGCCTTCAGCAGTTGGATGACCCGGTGCATCCGCGGTCCGCTGCCGACGACGCCTTCGTATCCGAATTTCTCGTCGAGTTGCCGCCGGAGCTCCTTGTGCGCCTTCGCCAATCGCGTGTTGTCGGCGGCCTTGTCGACGATGGCCCGGAGTTCGCTCAGGTCGATCGGCTTCATCAGGTAGTGCGTCGCCCCGAGCTTCATCGCCTCCTGGGCCGTGCGGACATCGTTGTAGCCGCTGATGACGATGACTTCCGCATCGGGCAGAACTTCTTGAACCTGCCGGACGATGGTGAGGCCGTCGAGATCGGCCATCCGCAAATCGGTGAGGACGATGTCGAACTCATCGGCGTCGATGCGGGCGGCGCCGGCCTTCCCGGACGTGGCCACGCAGACGCGGTGCCCTTTCCGCTCGAGGCTCTCCGCGATCGTCGCCGCCAAATTCTGGTCGTCGTCGATGACCAGAATGCGGGTGCCTTCGTCGTCATTCTCCATTCGTCATTCGCCCTTGGTATCACCGACGTCAATCGTGTAATATAGCGGCTCCCCGTCGCCTTCGTAGGTGCCCGCCATGCGTTCGCTTCTCTCCCGCACGCTCCTGCTGTCCGCCGTCTTAGCCACGCTCGGCGGGGCGTTGATCGTCGCCCAGACGAATAAAACCGGCGGCCAGAAAATGGCCGAGGCCGCGACTAAGCTCACCGGCACCTTTACGCCCGAACAAAAGAAGGCGGCGCTCTTCGGTTACGACGACGAACACCGCACGACGTGGTATTTCACGCCGGTGCAAGGCAAGGACAAAGAATCGCTGCGGAAGGGTCTGCGGATGGACGGCCTCAGTGGTGACCAAAAAACCGCGATGCTCGACCTCCTCAAACTCGGCCTCTCGGCCAAAGGGTTCGAACAAGCGTCGGGCATTATGAATCTCGAAACCTACCTCGCGGAGTTGGAAGGGGGCAACGGGGCCATGACCCGCAACCCGCAGTGGTACTTCGTCAGCATCTTCGGCGAACCGTCCAACACCGGCGCGTGGGGTTGGCGCATCGAAGGGCACCACCTGTCGGTGAACTTTACCCTCGACAAAGGCGAGGTCGTCGCAGCCACGCCGATGGTCTTCGGCATCAACCCGGCCGAGATCAAAGCCGGGCCGAAGAAGGGCACGCGCGTCGTCCCCGAAGTCGAAGATTTGGCCAAGGAACTGATCGCCTCCTTGAGCGACGACCAGAAGAAAGTCGCGGCCCAAGCCAAACAGTTCGGCGAAATCCAAGAGAAGCAAGCGAACGCGACCCTCGGCGATCCCGTCGGCATCTCGGCCAAGGATTTGACCGCCGAGCAGAAGAAGACGCTGCGAAAATTGGTCGAAGCCTACGCCAACCGGCTACCCACTGACCTGGCGACCAGCGAACTGAAGAAGGTCGACGCGGCAGACTTCGGCAAAGTCCACTTCGGTTACTGCATCGAGGAGAAGAAAGAAGGTAAGCCCTACACCTACCGCGTCCACGGCCCGAGCTTCGTGATCGAGTTTTTGAACGTGCAGGCCGACGCGGCGAAGAACCCCGCCAACCACATCCACAGTGGCTGGCGCTCGCTGCCGCGAGATTTCGCCTTGGCGAAGTAAGGCGAGCCGGACCGCGTGAGCGGTCGGGTGAATCTGAAGCACCCGACCGCTCACGCGGTACGGCTCGCCGGTTGCGACTTCGCCAGCGCCCAAGCTGGAAAGTACTGTGGATACAGTCGGTAGTGCAGCATCGACGTCCCGAAGAAGACGCCGTTCACGGCTCCGTCGGGCCAAATGCCGTCCGGAGTTCGATTCGCCTTCAACCAAGCCACACCAGATTGCACCGCGGGTGAATCGGCCCCCAAAATCTCGATCAGCGTCAGCACGGCCCACGCCGTCATCGTCGGTTGGCCGTCGGGGTGGGCCACCCATTCGCCCGTGAGCGCGGAGCTGTGGTGTTCGCCCCAAGCGCCGTCGTCGCGTTGATGCTTTAGCAACCAATCGGCCGCGCGGACGAGGCACGGATTGGCCGGCGAGACCCCGGCGGCGAGCAATCCCCGCACCGCGAAGAAGGTCGCGTAGGTGTGGTGAATGCCCCAAGCTGCGGGCCATGCTCCATCGGGCCGCTGCGATTTCCGGATGAACCGAACGCCCTTCGCAATCGCCCGATCCACCCGATTCCGAAGCGCACTCGGAAACGAGGAGCGAAAGTGGCACAGCGCCGAAACGCATGAGCCTGTGCATTCGACGTAAGACTCTTCGATCATGCAGCGGGCGAAGAGTTCGGACGGATTCAGCAATTGCAACCACGGGTGACCGCGGCGCTCTTCGTAACTGCCGAAGCCGCCGTCGGGGTTCTGCCGGCTGAGGATGAACTCCGCGGCCCACGCCAGCCGTTCGTCCGAGATTTGCTCGGCCAACGGAATCCCCAGCCGGTGGATCGCGAGGATCACTTCCAGTGCTTCGGCGGTGCAATCGCTGACGGGCCAGCGGTGGGTGCCTTCGGTGAAGCACCAACCGCCGCGCGTAGTACTCCGGCGATGCGCGGCGCCGTTGGCGAGTTCCTCGACGATCTGGCATTTACCGAGGAACCGATATCCGCGCGCGATGGAGTTGATCGGCGCAATCGAATCGGCGAGCAGCGCTTGTAACGCGAATGCGGTATCCCACGATTGCGAACGGGCTCCGACATAACGGATCCCGGCATCGTCTTGCCAGCGCCAATGCTCGATCCCCGCGACACCCGCCGCCAACTCGGGGTGATCGGCGCGCGATTCGAACTGCCCGATCATGTTCAACAGGCCGTTGATCGGGGAGATGCCCTGATACCGGGTCGTCCGTTGGCCGTAATCGATCTCGTTCAGGCAATACTTCAGCGCCCGCCGGCGTAGCCAACGGATCGGCCTGCGTTCGTAAATGGTTAGCAAATCGTAGGCGCGGCGGAGCAGCCGCGACGGCCGGTGGATCAAGTCCGTCGGCGAAATGTCGTGCCGGTGCGCGGCAAAGTCGACGGCGATGTCCCCGTAAAGTTCTCGCTTCAACGCTTCGCCAAGCGGCCCCAACTCGGCCCGGAATCCCCGGCCGTAGAGGTTCGCCATGCCGAGGTAAATCGCCCGCGTGTGGCAATAGAGCCGGTCGGGGTGAAAGGGCAGCCAACGTGGCAGCAGGAATAGCTCCGGCGGCACCGGGTTCATTCCTTTCCACCCGTACAGCCCGAGGAGCGCCAGCCAGAACTTGCACCACGATGGAGCCGCCGCGACTCCGCCCGGTTGCCGATGCAGCCAATCGCGCGACTGCGTCAATGCCGGGGAATCGGTGGATGCGCCGAGCAATCGCTGGGCGACGTAGGCCATCGACGTGGCGAAGACCGAACCGGTTCCTTCCGGGTGCATCGCCCAGGCGCCGTCGGTCAGCCGGGTCGATTGAAAATACCGGAGGGCGAGGATGGCATCGTCGGCGGAGAACGGGAAGCCGATGATGCGCCGGGCGATGATCGTCTGCGAGAGGATCACCGTGCTCCAGACCATCTCTCCTTCCCAACGGCCATCGGGGTGCTGAAGGGCGAGAAACGCCTTCACAGGAACGAGACCCCGCGGGCCAAGACGCGCGGCGCGACCGACCGACCGAGCCAACCGAGCCACGGCGCCAATCCGGTCGTGAAAAGGCTGCCGCGCCGGGTCACGGCGCCCCCGGCTGCCGACAGGAACGATTGTCCGAAAGAAAGCAATCCGACGTCGTCGCCCGATAGCAATCGCATCGTCCGTTCGCGTTCTCGGGCGTTCCTGCGCCAGGTGGAATAGACCGATTGCCGCAGGGCCAAGCTCGCCGCATCGGCGCGACAGAAGAGCCGGTGGAGTGCTTCCGCCAGCAGTTCCGGCCCCAGGCTGCGACTCAGCCGATGTCGGCGGTAGTCTTCGAACGACCGACTCTTCGCCAATTGATCCGCGTCGAGGAAACCGGTCGTCATGCCCGTGGCTGTCAGCGGATGGCAATGCCCGGCGGCATCGCCGACGAGGGCCAAACCCGGCCGGCCGAACTCGCGACGCGGCCGGCGTTGATTCGCGGCCCATTCGATGGTGTCGTTCGCCATCGCCGCGCGGAAGGCCGGTCTCAGGCTCGCGGGAACCGCCGCTTCGTACCGGTGAATCAGCGTCTCCGGTCGGCGAAATTCGCCTTCGTTCGACGGGGGAATATCGAGGCAAATGCGAACCGCATCCGGGGCGATCCGCGTGATGACCACCGGCCCCGGCCCACCGAGGCAGACGTGGCCGAAGCCTTCGAATGGCAGGGGAACCCCCGTGAGACGGACACTCGCCATCATCGAAACGGCTTCCCGACCATCGGGCAAACCGAGGCTGCGCCGCGCCACCGAACCGCGCCCGTCGGCCCCGACGATCAGCGGTGCGGTCAGCGTTTGCGATTCGCCGGAATGTCGCAGGCAATGGACGGTCTGATCGACGACCCGCGTCACGCGCACATCGGTGCGGATGTCCAATCCCGGAATGCCGTCGGCCACACCGCGAAGCCACGCCACGAGTACGCGGTGTTCGCAGGTCAGGCCGGCGCGACCTTCGGGGTACGCGAGTTCGATCGGATCTGAACCGTCTTCGGGATACACCACGAACCCGCGGGCCGAATCGCGGCTCGAGGACGGTGGCAGCGGGAGATCAAGTTCGTTCAGCAGTCGCACGGCGGCGGGATGGAGCCACTCCCCCGCGAGCCGCTTGCCCACGGTCGTCGCTTCCAGGAGAGTTACGCGCGACCCGCGCCGGGCCATCGCGATGGCGGCGACGCAGCCCACCGGCCCCGCACCGACCACGGCGATGTCTGTTGTGGGCTGACTCATGAACGAGACTCGGGGCGGGAAAGCAACTTCGCTCTCATATCTTACAGCGCTAATCGCCCCGAGTTCGGAAAACGAATTTCGCTTGGCCACGGGAAGTTCGCGCTCAACGCGAATCTTGATTCCGCAGAGAGTCCCCTACCCAAGTGTGAGACCAACGGACGAAACGGAACCAAGCTTCGCGTTCAGGCGAAATCGTTCAATTCCATCAGAACCCCGAGCGCCAGCAACGGGTGTTTCCGAAAGTTGCTGGCTGGTGAAGGGGAAAGTCATGAAGGTCATCCCGACCCGATCGTAGAATGCCCTCATGTTGCGCGAAGAACAAATCGAACTCCGTCGGCAGCGCGCCCGGGCGGGCCGATACCGAATCGAGAACCTGAGCAAGAAGAAGGTCTTCTCGGACTACCGCGTCTCCAACCCGGAGACCGG
>Ga0105047_10004548_pt1 | contig 24080 bp, 19 predicted proteins | sample MAT04_FD_78384 | JGI IMG/M metagenome (GOLD analysis project Ga0105047, IMG submission 78384) | Freshwater microbial communities from Lake Fryxell liftoff mats and glacier meltwater in Antarctica - MAT-04 (megahit assembly) | ecosystem: Environmental > Aquatic > Freshwater > Ice > Liftoff... | reverse complement strand
TACTGCTGCATGAACCCGTCCAACGACAAACCCGGCTGGAACTGCACAAGATTGATGCTCATCACCCACCTCAACGTATCAAGTGGGCCCAGCATCGCTAGCGGCGGTCGCAGATCCTGCGACGCGCGACTGAGGATCAGGGCTAATCAGGTGGAGTGAAGTCATGAAAGTTATGACGGTAGATGGATACAACGCAAAGATTGAATACGACCCTGAGATTGACCTGTTCAGGGGGAGATTCTTGGCCTGACAGGCGGAGCGGACTTCTATGCAAAGAATCCCCAGGAACTCCGGTCAGAGTTCAGGAATTTACTGAATGTCTTTCTTGAGGTTTGCAAGGGAAAAGGTATAAATCCGCGGCGCAACCACTCCGGGAAGGTCAATCTTCGGATTCCGCCCGAGCTTCCCGAAAAGCTCGCCATCGCTGCGCAGGCGGAAGGCAAGAGCATTAACAGGCTAGCCCAAGAAGCCCTTGCGCGTCGCGTCGCGGTCTGATGACTAATCCCGCCTGAAACCGGCGAGTCCCGGATTTATTTGCGTTCGATCCCAGCCGATTTGCGCGGCTTTTTCGAATCAAGCGTAAGCGATTTTGTCTACCGCTTCGTTAGGGTCGCTGCACGCGATGGCCGGCGTGCTTTTTGGCGTTCTTGATGAAGTAGGGAGCCCGCAGCTCAAGGCAAGGTGAAACGCATCGGCAAAGTCAAAGCCAGCTTCGTGCCAGTCGATCACCTGGGCAGTAAGCTGCCCATCATTCAGCGTCACGTTCCGCAGGCCACAAACGTGCCTGCAGGCCGTGCAGATGTCGGTGGGGTTCAAGTCGAAGGCCGCGCGCAAGACCCATTCGTTCTCAAGGAGTACGGTCTCGGGGATTTGCATGTGTTAGGAAGCAACGACTTGATCAAAAAATGCGCGCACCCGAATGAGCGACTAGGCGCTGGCCATGCGGACTGGGCAGGTCAGGGCGATCACGCATGCCGGTGATTGCAGACAGCGGCTGAGGCAAGATTGCTACACCTCCGGTGTTTGCCCGGAACCGGCACATGGCGATTGACGAAATGCAGGATCGAGTGAGAAGTTGGGGATCCCGATCTCGCTACATTCTCGCCGCTGAGGGCGCACGACTCGCGATGCTGATGTCCAGAGACTTGCTTTTGGTCGATTGGGTCCCGTGTCCGCAGCGAGGCGGGCAGTGACCAAGTCTGCAAATGACTGGGTAAAACTCGGGGAAAGCGACCTCGCGACGTTCGGGCGCATTCGCGGGCCGCTGCGCCTGTGGCTGCTCGATAGCCACGGCCGACGTGGGCTGCGCGAGGGGACGATAGGGGCCGCGAGTGCGGTCATGAGCCTAGCCTGGGTGCACGTGTTCGACGGCAGCGCGCTGTGGGTAATGCTGCACATGGTTATCGCGCTGATCGCCGAGGGCGTGGGTTCGGTGGTTGAGACCCGGCGTTCACCCGCAGCGTCAGGCAAGCCGTTTCTGACGCCGGCTCACGCGCTTGCGTTCGCGCGTGGTGTAGTCGGTGCGTTCGCGCTGCCGCGCTGGCACGAGCATCACGGCCGCATTGCGGCCAAACAGATGGCGGGTGCCCGCTCGCTGGCAAAAGGATCAGCGGCAGTCCCGGCTCACGAGGGCTTGAAAGTATCACTCGTCTCCGCGCTGCCGAAGCCCTTGGCAGCGGTTCTTACGATCCTGAAATGGATTGTTGTGTCCGCGATCAGCGTGCTGATGCTCGTCTTGCTCGGCGGCTGGTTCTGGATGCTCGTCAAACCGATGGTGTTGTTGTTTGACCGTGCACAGTGGTGGGGCCTGGCGCTGTTCGCGACGATCAACGCCCTGCACAGCTGGTCGGTATGGCGCGAATGTAAATCAACACATGCCAGCGAGCCATGGCAGTACCGATGGTTCATCGACGAGACCCCGCGTTTGGGGCAGCTGGGCTGGTGGAATCACGACAAGCGACTGATGCTATTTGCGGCGTGGATCATCGTGCTCTTCATGTTCATCCTGACTGGTGCCGCATCGAACGACGCGCCTGGCCTTGGGGTCGCTTATGCAGCGCGTTTCGAAGCCCGCCTGGTCCCAATCCTGACCGTGCTGTTGGCGGGGTCGGCTCTGTTGCATCTGCTGCTGCTTGCAGCGCCACGGCATGCGCGACGGCTGGTGTTGATGCTCGACGCGTTTGATCCAGGCACCGCGGCCAAGGCGATCAAGGGGCCGCGACGCCCGAGCGATCAGGTGCGAGCGAGTTCTGGCGCATCGACAAAACCTCCGCGAGGCTGAGCCGACAGGTTGCAAGCGCGACGTTGCCTGAAGTTGCCTTGAAGTTGCCTTGAAGTTGCCAATTTCATCGCGCGCAACCCGATCCGCTGGCGACACCGATGGCAGCCGATAAGGCGCAACAAGCGCTTTGAAATCGCCTGATGGCTAAAACCTGGAAACCGCGGTGGGACGCAAGCCCGGCCTCACACCCCGGCAGTTGTCTCGGCTGCCGATGCCGCGCGACCCACATCGCTAAACCACGCTTCGACGGTGCCTTTCAGTTTGAACGTCATCGCGTTGCCGCGGCGGTCGAGTGAGCGGCCGACGGGCACGCGTATCCAGCCTTCGCTGATGCAGTATTCCTCGACATCGGTGCGTTCCTTGCCGTTGAAGGCGATGCCGATGCCGCGCTCAAGCAGGCTGGGGTTGTGGAATCGACTGCGTGGATTGACGTCGAGCCGATCGGGTGGGGAGTCAGTCATGCGATTTCCAAAGTGCGTGGCGAGGAAAGGTCGCGAGAATACCCTTTGCTTGCGTGTTGGCCGAGCGATCAAGCAGGAGTGTGGCCTTCGACGCGCGAGCAGGATGACGTTTTGAGCGTCGGATTCTGGGCTTGCGCGTCCGTATCCGCTCCGCAGGCGTCTCTCGCGATGCCACTGCGATTCTGCGCTGCACCTGTTGGTTAGTTGGGCGCGCTGGATTGAATCGACCCAGCGATCACTGCACCCTGTCCCTATCGAAACTGGTACTCGCCTTCGCGCAGGCGCCGCGTCCGCCAGCGATAGCCCAGGCTGCTGCCGATCCAAAGCGCAATGTTCTGCCCGCGCGCATTGAGGTACCAGCTGCGGCAGCCGCCGGCCCACGCGGTGCCGGTAAATCGCTGATCGATGCCGTTGATGAAGTCGCGTTGCGCCAACGCCGTCGGTTCGACCGACAGCGAGCCGCGTCGCGTGGTTTCATTGAGCAGCAAAAGCACGTGCCGAACTTGCGCTTCGATCATGGTCAGCACCGAGTTGTGGCCAAGCGCGGTGTTGGGACCCAGCAGGAAAAACAAATTGGGATAGCCAGCGACACTGATACCCAGATGCGCCTGCGGCCGCTCTCGCCAATCGTCCGCCAGCCGGCGACCGTCGCGACCCATGATGTCGACGCCATCCAGGATTGCCATTGGCTTAAAACCGGTGGCATAGATCAGCGCATTGAGCACGATCCGGCGACCGTCGATCAGCTGCACGCCGTCGAACTCGATCCGCTCGATGGCGGCATCACACAGCTGCACGTTGGCGCGCTGCAGGGCAGGGTAGAAGTCGCTGCTGACCAGCACGCGTTTGCAGCCAATCGGGAACGCGGGCGTGAGCCGTGCGCGCAGGTCTGGATCAGCGACTTGGCGACGCAGGTGGCGGCCAGCCAACCAGCGTCCCCAGCCGGCCAAACGCGGGTGCAGCAGGCCGCTGGCTGCCAACTCCAGCCACAAAAAAATGCTGCCGCGCAGCGCCAGTCGCAGCGGCGGCAGCGCGGCGAACGCGCGTTGCCAGAATCGGCTGATTGCAATGTCGGGGCGCGGCATCACCCACACGGGTGTGCGCTGGAACACGTGCAGTTCGGCGGCTTGCTCGGCCAACGCCGGCACCAATTGAACGGCGCTGGCGCCAGTGCCGATCACACCGACCTTCAGGCCGCTGAGGTCGGCCGCAACGGGCCAGCGCGCGCTATGCCAGGCGCGCCCCGCGAAGCGGTCTCGGCCGGGCAGGTCCGGCCATGCGGGCACGTGCAGGCCACCCATCGCCGCGACCAGAACTCGCGCCCGGTAACGCTTGCCCGCCGTCGATTCGATGTGCCAGACGCTGGCCTCGCTGTCCCAATGCGCCCGCGCCAACGTCCAGCCGGTTTGTAGTTTGCCAGCGGCGCGAACGGGTGCGGCCAGGGTTTTTATATAGGCCTGGATTTCCTGCTGCCGCGGAAACAGCCTGCTCCAATCAGGATTGGGAGCGTCCGACAGCGAATACAGATGCGATGGCACATCGCAGGCCGCACCAGGATAGGTGTTGTCGCGCCAGGTGCCGCCCACCTCGTCGGCCTTCTCGAACACCCGAAAATCACTACGCCCCGCCCGCTGCAGCGCCCGCGCCATCGCCAACCCAGCAAAGCCAGCACCGATGATGGCGATGTCGATATGGTCAGTGATGACCGGATGTTCACTCATGCAGCTGCGCTCCGCTCTACCCTCAACCGGCTTCGCGATATCCCGGATTTTTCATCGATTACGCACGCCCACGCTTGTCTCCTGATCGCACAAGGGACTATCGGCGGGAAATGAACGTCTTCGCGGTCAGTTGATCAGAGAGTCCTCAATCCGCTGACTGCCGCGCCACCGCTGTCAGCCCTGGTGTCCGGCCCGGAACCTCCAGCAGCTGCATGCCGAACAGTCCTTGTGGATCGTGCCAGCAGGGCCCTTGGCGCAGGCCAGCCGCCTGCGTCATGCGCGCGATGTCGGTGTGGTCATATTTGCAGCTGACTTCCACCCGGATCGCCTCGCCCTGCTGCAGCGCAAAGCACCGCGTCGCTACCCGTACCTGCTGCGTGCAGCGGCTTACAATGTCGGTTTCGATCCGACCCGCTTCAGGGTTGTACTCGGCGCGATGCGCGAACTGATCAAGCTCGAAGTCGCCGCCCAGTTCGCGGTTGAGCCGCTGCAGCAGATTGAGGGTGAACGCCGCCGTGATGCCCTGCGCATCATTGTAAGCAGCGCGGATCAGCGCTGGATCCTTCTTTAGGTCGAACCCGAGCAGCACGGCACCGCCACGGCCGGCGGTATCGCGCATGTGGCGGAGCAGATCGATGGCCTCGGCCTCGACAAAGTTGCCGATGGTCGATCCTGCCAGGTAGACCACGGTGCGCTGAGCACGCCGCCGGGTCGGCGGCAGAGCAATGGTCCGGGTGAAGTCGGCGCAGACCGGAATCAACTCAAGCAGCGGAAAGGCGCGTGCCAGTTGCGCGATCGAGTCGAGCAGGGCGCTGCGAGAAATCTCCACCGGCAGATAGGCCACGGGGTCGCGCAGCGATTGCAGCAGCAGGCGGGTCTTGTCGCCGGCACCGGTGCCGTACTCGACCAGGCGCACCCGCTTGCCAAGCGCCGCGGCGATCTCCTCGGCGTGGCATTGCAGGATGGCCAGTTCGGCGCGGGTCAGATAGTACTCGGGCGTTTCGCAGATGCGCTCAAACAAGCGTGATCCGCGTGCGTCATAGAAATATTTTGAGGGCAGGCTGCGCGGCATGGCCGACAGCCCGGCCAGTACGTCGGCGGCGATGTCGGGCATGGCGGGGTGCAGGTCGTGCAGCTTCGGCAGTGACGTGGTCTGCGACATGTGGGTTAGAGATCCTTTGCCAGGCGCAGGCCGGAAAATTGCCAGCGATCACGCGGATGGAAGAAGTTGCGGTAGCTGGCGCGCACATGACCGCGCGGCGTGGCGCAGGAGCCGCCGCGCAGCACGTACTGGCCACACATGAACTTGCCGTTGTATTCACCCAGCGCGCCGGGCAGAGGGCGAAAGCCGGGATAGCTGAGGTAAGGGCTGGCGGTCCATTCCCATACGTCGCCAAACAATTGCACCAGCTCGGACTCGCCGCCGCCTGCGCGCGGATGCAGAAACTCGTCGTCAGCGAAATGGCCGGCTACGGGATCCGATGCGGCGGCAGCAAGCTCCCATTCGCCCTCGCTTGGCAGGCGTGCACCGGCCCAGCGCGCAAAAGAGTCGGCCTCGAACCAACTGATATGGCAGACCGGTGCCTCGGGATTGATCGGGCGGCGGCCGCCGAGGGTGAACTCGGTTGCGCAGGATGCGTCCCAATACAGGGGCCCGCGCCAGCCTTCGGACTGTGCCGTGGCGAAGCCCTCGCTCATCCAGAATTCGGCACGGCGATAGCCGCCATCGTCGATGAACGCGCGAAACTCGGCATTGCTGACCGGGCGTCGCGCCAGCGCGTGCGCGCGCAGATAAATGGTGTGGCGCGGCGTTTCGCAATCGAACGCGAACGCTTGCTCGGCGCCGGCGTCGGCGCCGAGTTCGCAGAGTCCGTCGCGACCGGTCACGAAGCGCTGTTCGGCCGGCTCGCTCCGTGCCACGATCAAATCGTCACGGTAGGCCGGCTGCAGCGGATTGCGCGACAGCAGATGTTTGATGTCAGTCAGGATCAACTCCTGATGCTGCTGTTCGTGCTGCAGGCCAAGGGCGATACGCTCGGTCATCGGCGGCGCAAGATCGCGTTGCAGCAGGGTCTTGATCGCGGCATCCACCGCGTCACGGTACTCGATGACTTCGGCCAGCCGCGGGCGCGTCAACAGTCCGCGCTCGGGACGTGCATGCATCGGCCCCACCGACTGATAATAGGAATTGAACAGGAAGTGCCAGTCGGAGCGGTGCGGCTTATAGCCGGCCTGTTCGCCCAGCACGAACTGTTCGAAGAACCAGGTGGTGTGGCCCAGATGCCATTTCACCGGGCTGGTATCTGGCATCGACTGCACGGTGCAGTCTTCGGGATGCAGCGGCGCCGCCAACGCAAGACTGCGCGAGCGGATTCGCGCGTAGCGCGCAGCGGGGTGCTCAAGGCTGTCGGAATTGGCGAGCATCGCTCGAACCCTAGCAGAACACGATGATCATTTCGGCGCGATAGCGAACATGGAACCGACGAAAACGCTGGCCGATGCCGCTTCGCATCCTGAGCACTGCTTCATGCTGGCTGAGTCTGTGCGCTACCTCAACTGCGCCGGTCAGGCACCGCGCCTGCGCAGCGTGCATGCCGCCGGTGAGGCGGCGCTGCTGCGATCGGCGAGACCGTGGCAGGTGTCGATGCAGGACTGGCTGGCGCAGCCTGAGCGGGTGCGCGCCAGTGCGGCCGGCCTGCTGGGGGTGTCGGCCGATTGCCTGGCACTGCAGACCACGGTCGCCTACGGCATGCGCTTGGCGACGGCGATCCTGCCGCTGTCGCGCGCTCAGACGGCGCTGGTGCTGGCCGATGAGCATCCTTCCGGCACCGCTGCCTGGCTGGCCGCCTGCCAGCGCCGCGATGCGCAGCTCGTGCCCGTGCGCCGTGGCCCCGGGCAGGATTGGAGCGGGGCCGTGCTGGCAGCCATCGACAGCCGCTGCGCGGTGCTGGTCCTGCCGGTCTGCCATTGGCATGACGGCTCGCAGCTGGATCTTGTGCGCATCGCCGCGCGCGCCAGACAGGTGGGTGCGGCGCTGGTGATCGATGCGACCCAGGCCTGGGGGGTGCTGCCGATCAATGTCGCTGCGCTGGATCCCGACCTGCTGATCGCGGCAGGACACAAATGGCTGCTCGGCGCGCCGGGACTGGCCTTTACCTACGTTGCGCCGCGTCACTATGCCGCCGAGCCGCTGGAGCAATACGCCTTCGCACGTGAGAGCGGCGAGAGCTTGCCCGCCGTCGATGCGCAACCGCTGCGCTACCGCGGCGGCGCGCGGCGCTTCGATTCGGCTGGCATCTACAACAGCCTCTGCTTGGCGATGGCCGAGCCCGCCCTGCACCAGCTTGCGCAGTGGGACGCCGAAGCGCTGCGAATACAGCTGGCCGGCTGGCAGTCCGCGTTGCGGTCCGCGCTGCACGCCAAGGGCCTTGGCCACTGTTGGCGCCGCGCCGATAGTCCTCACATCAGTGCGCTCGATGTGCAGGGAAGCGCGGCACAGATGGCCGCGCGCCTCCGTGCCGAGGGATTCGTCGTGGCGGCGCGCGGCACCGTGCTGCGTGTTTCGCCGCATGTTCACAGCTCGCCAGAAGAAGCAGAAGCGCTGGCGGCGGCGCTGTCGCGCCTCATCTAGGCTACAACCTGCACACCGCGCCAGAACGCCACCCGCCCGCGGATGTTGTCGGCGGCTGACTTGGGGTCGGCGTAATACCAGCCGGCATCCTTGTTTTCCTGACCGTTGATCATGATCGAGTAGTAATTCGCCGTGCCCTTCCAGCCGCACACCGAGGTCCGTGCGCTGGGCTGGAAATACTCACGTTTGAGGGACTCCGCCGGGAAGTAGTGGTTGCCCTCCACCAACACCGTATCGTCCGACTCGGCGACTACCGTATCGTTCCAGATCGCCCTCATGGCACCTTCCTTCTTTGCGTATTGGCGGTCAGGCTGCCCGCCCGACGGTGCAGACGTAGTGAATCTCTCGTCAGGCCGCGGCGCCGAGCAGTCGCCACCGCCACAGTAGCAAGCCAGGGAAGGCTTCAAGCCACGCGATGACGGGCCTTCAGCGGTCGTGTTGAAGGCCTCCGCGAGGCTTTGCTGCTCTTCGGCACCCAACAGTGTGGCAATGCTCAAGAATCTTCCGTGGCGTTCGTTCGCAGCACACGTTGCTTGGTGGTGTGAGGACGTCTCTGTTCGCGCCGATCGCGCTCCTCGCCACGACGCGCCAATCGGGGTTGATCGAGTGCGTTTCCGCGCTCCTGTTGCAAACTGCCAATGGCCACATTTATTGGATGTGCTGCATGTCTGCGTTTCTTTGCCGGGCGTGCGCCAGCGAACAGATCTCACCCAGGACGGCGCGCAGGCTGCAACTGACACGTCCCCCGGCGCCTCCTTACCGTGCACGCCCCGCGCGGCCCGCCGGCTCGACCCCCATCAGGACCCATCCCATGCTTTTTGACCTGTTCTCCGCCCGCTCGCTGCATCTCACCAATCGAATGGTGATGGCGCCACTGACCCGCAGCCGGGCCACACCGGCACACACGCCGAATACGTTGATGGCCACCTATTACGGCCAGCGGGCGACTGCGGGTCTGATCATCACCGAGGGCACCTCGCCTAGCCCCAACGGCTTGGGCTATCCGCGCATTCCCGGACTGTTCGATGCGGCGCAGGTGAAAGCCTGGAAGGCCACGACCGCAGTGGTTCACGCGGCTGGCGGCAAAATCTTTGTGCAGTTGATGCACTGTGGGCGGGTGGCGCATGTCGCCAACCTTCCGGCCGGGGCCGAGGTTATCGGGCCCGGCACGGGCGTGTGTCCCGGAGAAATGTTCACCGACACGCTGGGCATGCAGCCGCACAGTGCGCCGCGCCCGATGAGCGAGGCCGACATCGCAAACGCCGTCAAGGAATACGCAACATCGGCGCAGCTCGCATTGGATGCGGGCTTCGACGGCGTCGAGTTGCACGGCGCGAATGGTTACCTGATCGAGCAATTTCTGAACCCGCTGGTCAACCTGCGCATCGGCGGTTACGGCGGAAGTATCGAAGGCCGTAACCGGTTCGCGCTGGAGGTCGCGCGCGCTACCGTTGCTGCAATCGGCCCGGAGCGGGTCGGCATGCGGCTGTCGCCCTTTGGCGTCTTCAATGGCACCGGCGAGTTTCCCGAGGTGCGGGCACAGCATCTCGCGCTGGCTAGGTCGCTGTCCAAGCTGGGCCTGCTTTACATCCATCTGGTCGATCATTCATCGATGGGCGCGCCGCCGGTGCCCGCCGATTTCAAACTCGCATTTCGCGCTGGATTCGACGGCCTGTTTATCCTCTCTGGCGGCTTCGACCATGCCAGCGCCGAACAGGCCCTGCTCGAAAAGCGCGGCGACCTGATCGCTTTCGGGCGCCCGTTTCTGGCTAACCCCGATCTGGTAGCGCGGATGCGTGTCGACGCCCCGCTCAACAGCCCCGACACGGCGACTTTTTACACGCCCGGTGCCAAGGGCTACACAGACTACCCAGCGTTGTCGGTCGGAGCGCGTAAGGAAGCGGCATGAAAGCCCTAGTTTATCTCGGCCCGCACAGCAAAGCTCTTCAGGACCGGCCCAAACCAAGTCTCGCCGCGCCCACCGACGCCATTGTGAAGGTGACGCGCACGACGATCTGCGGTACCGACCTGCACATTCTCAAAGGCGACGTACCGACCTGCGCGCCGGGCCGCATCCTCGGCCACGAAGGTGTCGGCATCGTCGAAGAAGTTGGCTCCGGTGTCACCGCCTTCAAGGCCGGTGATGCCGTGCTGATCTCCTGCGTCAGCGCCTGCGGAAAGTGCGTCAATTGCCGCCGCCAAATGTATTCGCACTGCACCACAGGCGGCTGGATCTTGGGCAACAGCATCGACGGCACCCAGGCCGAGTACGTGCGCATCCCGCATGCGGACATGAGCCTGTACGCGATTCCGGCCGACGCTGATGAAGAAGCGCTGGTGATGCTCAGCGACATCCTTCCCACAGCGATGGAATGCGGCGTGCTGAATGGCCGCGTGCAGCCCGGCTGCAGCGTGGCCATTGTTGGCTGCGGGCCGATCGGTCTGGCGGCTCTCCTGACCGCGAAGTTCTATTCGCCTGCCGAGATCATCGCCATAGATTTGGACGACGGTCGCCTGGCCGTGGCCAAACGCTTTGGCGCCACCACCACCATCAACAGCGGCGATGGTCACGCGGCCGAGGCAGTGATGAAACTGACGGAGCGACGTGGCGTGGACACGGCCATCGAAGCCGTCGGCGTGCCTGCGACCTTCGAGCTGTGCCAGCAAATCGTCGCCGCCGGCGGCAACATTGCCAACATCGGCGTGCACGGGGTCAAGGTCGATCTGCATTTGGAGCAGCTGTGGGACCGCAACATCACCATCACCACCCGGCTGGTGGACACGGTCAGCACGCCAATGCTGTTGAAGACGCTTTGCTCTCACCAGCTCGACCCGACGCCGCTGATCACGCACCGCTTCAAGCTCGATCAGATTGTCGAGGCCTACGAGACCTTTGCGGACGCCGCAAAAACGCGGGCGTTGAAAGTGCTCATCGAAGCCTGAACACCTGCGAACACGCGCTGACTCCTGGGCCGCACCGCGATTGCTTCGCGAACCCAAATTCCATCATTACTTGGGCCTGCCGAACTGCCGCACCCCTCTAAACCTAACCCGGCCTTTTCATGAATGCGTCCGAGGATCGCGCAGGATACTGATCGCACAGGGGATTCTCTGAAGGAGCGGCGTATCGGGCCATATGGCCGACTGAAGAGAATTCCCTGTGCGGTCAGGAGACAAGCGAAGGCGTGCGCGATTCATGAAAAGTCCGGCCTGGAGACCCACGAATGAACCCATCCACCAGCAACACCACCGCCAACCAACCACCGGTCTGGTTCATCACCGGCTGCTCCACTGGCTTCGGACTGGAGCTCGCGAAGCAGGCCATCAGGCACGGATACCGCACCGTTGTTACCGCGCGTGATCCGTCCAAGCTTGAGGACTTTGCCTCGATAGACAACGCGTTGGTGCTCACGCTGGACGTGACTGAACCCGATCAGGTTGAAGCGGCGGTCCGTGCAGCTAAAGCACGTTTTGGCCATATCGACGTGCTGGTCAACAACGCCGGCATCGGCTACTTCGCAGCCGTCGAAGAAAGCGAAGAAGCCGAAGTGCGCACGATGTTCGACGTCAACCTGTTTGGCACCGGCCGCATGATCTGGGCCGTGCTGCCCAGCATGCGCGAGCGCCGGTCTGGCTGTATCGTCAACATTTCATCACTGGCTGGGCTGCGCGGCTTCCCGGCGTTGGGTTACTACAACGCGAGCAAGTTCGCTGTCGAAGGCCTTTCGGCCGCCTTGCGCCAAGAGATTGAACCGCTCGGTGTACAGGTGATGGTGGTCGAGCCCAGTGGTTTTCGCACCGACTGGGCAGGGCGCTCGGCCAACGAGAGCAAACTCCAGATCGACGACTACAAGGACACGGCCGGCAAAGTCCGGGCGGCGGTGCGCGGGTCTTCTGGGCAGCAGCCAGGTGACCCCGTGCGCGCAGCCGCAGCGATCATCAAGGCGGTAGCTTCGGGCCAACCGCCGCACCATTTGCTGCTCGGCAATGACGCATTCGAAGGGGCGATGGCCAGGCTCGACCATTTGCGCGAGGACTTCACAGCCGGCGAGGCGGTCGCGCGGGCAGCTGACTTCCCACGTTGAAAGCTGGCGCTCTCGACTGAGCGCCATGCTGGACCGAGCGCTCGTACGCGCCCGAATCGTCAAAAGTTTAAAAAATCAGGCTGCCCCCTAAGACGGTGGCGTTTAACCTGCGGTCGAGTACGCCATGCGGCCTGAAAAAGGAGGCTCGGGACAACTATTCAGCTCGCGCACAAGGTCGGCGATGGTGTCGAGCGCCTACCGGCTTACCCTTTGCTGCATGAAACCGGATACGCCGCCAAGTGCGTGCCGGGATTCATTCCGCCGTCCGAGCAGCCACTCCCGCGCGGCAATTCAGCCGCCGGAGACGTCTGCCGAGTGCCGTGCGGTGGTCAAGATTTTTCGGACACTTGCATCGGGCTTTTGTATCGCTCGCTGTTCGCGCGCATACGGCGACTTACCCGCATACACGGCCCGAACTGGGCGGTCACGAGAGCCCGTTTGTGGCCGGGAGCGACGGAGGTTCGGACGAGAGCGATCCGAAGGTGCGGGCGTAGACGCTGGTGAACTCTGCGCCCAACAGCAGGATCTGGGCTGAGAAGTACACCCACAGCAGCAGCACCACCAGTGAACCGGCCGCACCGAAGCCCGAGGCGACGCCGCTGCGGCCGATATAAGCGCCGATGACGTACCTGCCGCCGGTGAAAAGCAAGGCAGCGAGCAAGGCCCCGAGCCAGACGTCTGCGACCAGCACCCGCTGGCGCGGCATTACCTTGTAGATGAGTCCAAACATGAAAGCCACGAGCAGGAAGCCGCCGATGGTGTTGCCGACCTCCACCACGGTCTGCCAGCCACCGAAAACGGGATTCAGACTGCGACTCAACGCAGCGAGCAGGGCACTGGTAACCAGCGAAACAACGAGCAGGAAGCCCACCGCAAGTATCATGCCGAAGGCCATCAGACGGGCACGAACGAGCGTCAGCCATCCGCCTTTGCGGGGCCGTCCCGGCAGCCGCCAGATCCGGTCGAGCACGCCCTGCAATTCGGCAAACACCGTGGTTGCGCCGACGAGCAGGAGCACCATGCCCACTGCGGTGGCCGTCAAACCGTCAACGGGTTCGCGCACGCTGGCCAGCAGTCCCTGCACCGCCTCGGCACCGCCGTCGCCCATCAGTCCGTGCAGCTGTGACTTGATCTCACCGCGGGCGGCGTCTTCGCCAAACACGAGCCCGGATACCGACACCACGATCAGCAGCAGTGGCGCAAGCGAAAACAACGTGTAGTAGGCCAGTGCCGCCCCCATGCTTGGCACGTTGTCAGTGCGCCATGAGGTCGCCACCTGTTTGACGAGACCCCACCACGCGGCGCGCTGCTCGGCAGACATCACCGCTGGCCGGCGGCGCTTGCTGCACGTGGGTGCAGGCGCATGGTGATGGTGGTCGAGACGCCGGTACACAGCGGCAAGGGACGAGCCAAACTCGCTGCAGGCGGGCCAGCCCGCGTTCGCTGGCGGTGGTCGAATTCGGGCAGGCAAGCGCTCATCGTCGGGGCTGGAACTCAGCGCAGCACGGGGGCTGTCTCGGACGCCGTCGGGACGGCCGCCTTTCCGCGGCGGTTGTGCGGCCGTCCCGGTGCGCTACCCAGCATTCGTGCCAGCTTCTGCGCGGCGTCATGCGTCGCCTGCTCCAGCATCGCGGCGTGATCCGTCACCGTCACCGTCTGCCGGCCTTCGAGCCGGGCCTCCAGCATGCGGCGATGGTCTTGCTGCCCCCTCTTGACGGCGTTTTCTTCACTCAAATGAACCTCCGATCGAGTGACCTGTTCACGCAAGCGCTCCCGGGCCTGTTCGACCGTGGCACTCACCTGGGCGGCCAGCGCCTCGTTGCCGTTGATGTGGACGTCGGTGTTGAGTTGGACCTTCATGGGGTTCTTTCGTGAAGTTTGAAACAGACGGTGGGTGGCGAGAGGCACCGTTACGACGAGAAACCGCGGCAACGGATCGGTGAGGAAAACTCGCCGCCACACCGGTACAACAAGGCGTGCTCGGCCGGCAGGAATTGGACTTCGCCACCCATCCGTTCGACCAGCACGCGGTGCACCGAGTGTGCTCATCTCGCGCGACCTCCTCTTGCATGGAAGCGCGCTTGTATGACAGCGCATTTGTACGTCAGCGCACACACTATCGACTGTTCGGCAGCGCACGGTGTTGTCGGCACGAATCGCGATGATGCGTGCGGATGATTCCCACGCGCACGAACTTGCCGGCGATTGGAATCGCCACCCCGTTGACGTCGTAAGCGGCGCAGGTGCCCGGCCCGGAGTGAAGTGCTGACGGCGAGTCCTGTGATTGCGGCAGCCGCGGAGCTTGCGCAGCACCTAGGTGGAACCGCCGACTGTGCCGCACGAGAAAATGCGACGAGAGACGGAACTGTCCATCGCCGTTTGATGCTATCTGCGGCGTCTCCTGCTACCGCCAGAAAGTTTGGCCGCACGGCATTCCGGCGGAGCCATCCCGGCCATTTCATGAATGCGCACGATGATCGCGCAGGAAACAAGCGAGGGCGGGCGCAATTCATGAAATGGCCGGTCTATGTTCGCCGTCGCACAGACACTTTCGTCCTTCGGGTTCACAAAGGAAGCGGCTGGGCTATCGAACGGATGGCAGCCGAGCAACACAGTTCTCGCTCGCGGCTTCCTCGTCCAGTAGCGGCGTTTGCTATCGGGAAGTTCGGCCAGGGAGTTCTGGGTGGCTTCCCAACGGAGTGCACCCGCTGGCGCTTCAACGGTGACTATGCATGTGTTCAAGCCACGCTCCGCCCCGGGGCTGCGGGTCGCTCTCGCAGCTGCTTACGGTGAACGGGCTGCGTTGCCGTTTTCTACCGGCATAGGTGCCGCGCCGCAGCCCCCCATGCCAAACAGGACGGAGAAAGACGATGGCAAGTCCCCCCGAACAGACCGCTGAGATTCGCCGCGGGCAACCCGATGTCCAGCTCGGCCACGACGCATTTGCCGCACGCTACCGCGAGGCCTTTTCCGATCCGGCTTTTGCTGTGGAAGACTCCGCTCTGGAACGCCTGGTCGAGGTGGCGTGGGGTGCGTACATCGAGGGTCGCAAGGCCCCGCATACGCGCAAGGCGGGCGTCGGTTACGCCGACCCCGACTACGAAATGTCGCTGGACTGGTTACAGGCACGCGCAGCGATCGACGAAGCGCAAACCCGCCAATGCGACCCACGCACGCCCACGCGAATCCTGCTGATCTGCGCGTCGCCGCGTAGCGAGCACACCTGTCCAGGGGAGATGTCTAAAAGTTTTCGTCTGCTTGAGGCAGCACGGGCCGTGATCACCGGCAGTGGCTGTGAGTGCGACACCCTCGAATTGAGCCGCGTAACGGCCGAATACGGACGCAATATCCATCCCTGCAAGGGCTGTGTTTCGACAGCAATGCCGCTGTGCCATTGGCCGTGCTCGTGCTATCCGAACCACAGTCTTGGACAGACCCAGGACTGGATGGCTGAAATCTACCCGCGCTGGGCCGCCGCCCACGGCGTTTTGATCATCACGCCTGTGCATTGGAACCAGGCCCCGTCGGTGCTCAAGTTGATGATTGATCGGCTGGTCTGCGCCGACGGCGGCAATCCCGACCCGAGTTCTACACACGGCAAGACGCCTGGGCAGGCCAAGGCGCTTGAGCTCGCCGACTGGGACTACCCGCAACACCTTGCTGGCCGCGCATTTGGAGTCGTCGTGCACGGCGACACTGAAGGCACGCAGACCTTGCGCCACTGTCTCGTTGACTGGCTGCATGGCATGGGGCTTGTGGATGCAGGGGCGGCGGCCCAACTCGACCGCTACATCGGTTACTACGAACCCTACGCCACCAGCCACGTCGCGCTGGACGCAGACGAAGCCATGTTCGAAGAAACGCGGAACGCGGCACGCGCCGTCATCGAGCAGGTGCGACGCCTGCGCGCCGGCGAACAAGCGCCCGACGTGAAGCTCAAGCGTCCACGCGCGAAATAGCGCGACGCACGCGTCAAAAAGGAGGGTCGTAATGGCTGCATCGAGAAACGCTGAAAACCATCTTGAACGGGACGCGGGCCACCGTTTCACGGAAACCCCAATCAGCGGCGCGTTGGTTGCTTATGCGTTACCGAATTAGCAAATTGACGTTCTTGGGACGGTCCCGTCTCAAGGACAGCTTGCCGCGACAAGAAAAGAGGGCAGGTCTCGCTCCTTACGTCACTCGCCGCCGCCACGCGGCTGATCCTCGCCACCGTCAATCCGGTGGCCGCAGTGATCGCTGTCTGCGTGTGCCCTCCTTTCGAATAGGCTTTCGTAATGCCGGCGTCTCGATCATGGCGTTCCAAGTACGAAGTCAGAGCCTCCACTACCCCCGGTTTTTGCCTGCGGCATTGTTTGGCTTGCTCTGGTGGAGCGCGCTGACTTCGCCGGTCATGGCGCAGGCAGACGCGGCCGGGCCGCGGGCTCTGCCTGATTCCGAGACGGAAGAGCTTTCTCTCGCGCCGGCAAAGGTGGCCGTGCAGCCACTGGCCCAAGACGAGCAGATCCGCCAGCGCCTGCAGAGCGTCATGGAGGCCACAAGTTGGTTCAATGCTCCGCAAGTCAACGTCGTGGACGGCGTTGTTTTTCTCAGTGGCGGTGCCGACAGTGAGGAGATCAAAAAGTGGGCGAGCGACCTGGCACGCAACACCCAGGACGTGGTCGCCGTGGCCAACCGGATCGAAGTGTCTCAGCCGTCGGCTTGGGACTTCAGCGAGGCGTGGGGTGGGCTGTCGGGGCTGTCGCGCGATTTCATCCGCTCCATTCCGTTATTCGTCGTGGCGCTGTTTATTCTGGCCTTGTCGGCGGGGGCCGGATGGTTAACCGCACGCCGGACTCGAAAGCTTCTTGCCGGGCGTGTCCGGGCGAAACTGCTGCGCGGCGTGCTTGCGGGAGGGCTGGGCGTGATCGTATTTCTTGCGGGCACCTATGTCGTTCTGCGGGTGTCGGGGTTGACCCAACTCGCTTTTACCATCGTCGGCGGAACCGGTTTGGTCGGCCTCGCGGTCGGCATCGCTTTCCGCGACATCACCGAGAATTTCCTGGCCAGCATCTTTCTGAGCGTCCAACGTCCGTTTGAAACGGGTGATCTGGTCGAAATCGTCGGAGTCACCGGTTATGTGCAGCAGTTGAATATCCGCACCACTGTGCTGCTGACCACCGACGGCAATCTCGTGCAAGTCCCCAATGCCGCCGTTTACAAGAGCACCCTCAAGAACTTCACGGCCACCCCCAACCGGCGCGAGAGCTTTGTCGTCGGCATCGGCTACGACGACGCGATCGGTGAGGCCCAAGAGGTTGCCCGGAAGGTGCTGGTGGATCATCCGGCGGTTTTGAAGGAGCCAGAACCCTGGGTACTGGCGGACGACTTGGGTAAAGCGACCGTCAATCTAAGAATCTATTTTTGGATCAATGGCCACGAACACAGTTGGCTCAAGGTGCGGTCTTCAGTCATCCGGCTCGTGAAACGCGCCTTTCAGCAACACGGCATCAGCATGCCCGACGAGGCGCGCGAAGTGGTTTTTCCGCGTGGTGTCCCGGTCACGCTGCTCGAAGGGAAACCGGAAGCCACGCAGGAAACGGGTTCGCTTAAATCTCCCGTCGAGTCAGCCCCTCCGGAAGCATTGGATGCGGTGTCCACCAAGGCGGAAGCGGGCTTGTCCAACGAGGCTGGCATCCTTGAGGAGCAGGCCCGTCAAGCCAAGCCGGTGGAGGAAGGAGAGAATCTGCTGGGCGCCATTACCAGCGTTCGCCCCGGCAAGCCCGATTCGACGGACGACAGCAAGCTCTGAGCCATGACTAAACTCAAACTTCTGTGGAGCAATCTGCGGTCGAGCCTCTGGTTCTTGCCTTCGCTCATCGTCGCGGCCAGCGTGCTGCTCGCGGTGGCATTGATCGAGACCGATTCCTCCGAGGTTGACCGCTGGCTGGCGCAATGGCCGCGGTTATTCGGGGCTGGCGCGGCAGGCGCGCGCGGGATGTTGTCCACGATTGCCGGTTCGATGATGTCGGTCGTGGGCGTCACGTTCTCCATGACCCTGGTGGCGCTGAGCATGGCCTCCAGTCAGTACACGTCGCGCATTCTGCGCAACTTCATGAGCAGCCGCCTCACCCAGGCGGTGCTTGGAATCTTTGCGGGCATTTTTACCTATTGCCTGATCGTGTTGCGGACGATTCGTGGCGGCGACGAGGGCGCATTTGTTCCAAACCTAGCGGTCTTTGTTGGCTTCGTGCTGGCGGTCGCCGGCGTGGGAGTGCTGATCTTCTTTATCCATCACGTCGCCTCTTCGATTCAGGCCTCCAGCATCATCGCTTCAGTTGCCGACGAAACCCTCCGGGCGATTGATCGGCTGTTTCCGAAGCAACTGGGACGCGCAGCGGGCGACGCCGATGATGAACCTTCAGCGCGCGACCTGACTGGTTCGAAGTGGCATGCCGTGCTGGCCGTGCAGAGCGGCTACATACAACAGGTGGACGACACCGCGCTCTTGCGTTTGGCGCGCGAACAGAAAACCGTCGTGCGGATGGAGCGTGGCATCGGCGAATTCGTGGTCCAGAACACCGCGCTGGTTTCGCTTGCTCTCGAAAGTCCGCCAGACGCCGAGACGACGGCCGCGCTACAGGCCGCTTTCAGTCTCAGCCGCTATCGCACAGTGGAACAGGACGCGGCCTTTGGCGTCCGACAGTTGGTTGATGTGGCGTTGAAAGCACTTTCGCCGGGCATCAACGACACCACGACGGCGGTGACATGTGTGGATTACCTGACGATGATTCTGGCGCGGCTGGCACCCCAGCAGACTCCCGCATCGCAACGTTACAAGGATGGCGAACTGCGCGTGATTGCCATCGGACCCAGCTTTCAAAGCCTGTTGTGCGAAGCCTTCGATCAAATCCGGGAAAGCGCCAAGGGCAATCTCAGCATCATGCTGCGGATGTTGAGCGCGCTGCAAACCATCGCCAGTCTGACAGCCAGCCGGAGCCGTCGGCAGGCTCTGCTTGAACAAGTGGAAGCGATTGCCGAACTGGCCAAACGCACCATCGCGTCGCCGCACGACCGAAGCCGATTTGAGCGTCGCTTGCTGCAACTGCGTAAAGCTTTCGGAAAAGAGCCGGTTTGCTCGATTCACCAACAACCCGCCGCCGGATGAAGACAAAATCAATTCCACAGGGTGACGGCTATCGCCTAGCGCTGCCTTGTTGTTGATTTTTCAGACAAGGGACGCCGCATCGCCCGCCTTTTTCCGGCGCCATCGCGCATGACCCGGTTGCGGAAATGGCTGTTTTGCGGACTTGCGGTCGTCGGCGCACTGAGCTTGGCGCGGGCGCTGTATTCCTGGCTGGCTTCGGAGGCGATCAATATTCCGCTGGGACGACTGTCGAGCGCCAGCTTGCAGCAGGTGTCCGAGGTTGCGGTGACGCTGGCGGCAAACCTGGACGCGCCGCTGCTGTCTGGCAATCGCGCGACGTTGCTGCTCAATGGCGCGCAGATATTCCCGGCGATGCTGTCCTCGATCCGTGCCGCGCGCGAGTCATTGAACCTGCTGTCGAACGTCTACTGGGAGGGTGACATCGCTATCGACGAAGTGCGCATCGCCACCCCCTATTTCGTGCCCGACCCGGAACTGGAACTGGGTATCGCCGAAGCCGCGCGGCGCGGGGTACGGGTCGCCTTATTGGTTCCCGGGCAGTACCAGGATTCGGATCTGCTGCGCTACGCAAGTCGCACCTGCTACCGGCGGTTGCTGGAAGCCGGGGTCAAGGTCTACGAGGACCAGCCGACGATGATGCACACCAAGACGGTGACAGTGGACGGCCAATGGGCGGTGATCGGCTCATCGAATTTCGACAGCCGCTCATTCGAACCCAACCACGAGATCGTGCTGGCGGTGTTTGACGATCCGTTGGTCGACGCGTTGAAGGTGTCGTTTGCAAACGATTTGGCGGATGCGCGCGAGATTAGCCTGGAGGATGTTGAACAGTGGTCTTGGTTCGCCCGCGTCCGCAGTCATCTGGCGTTGCTGTGGCGCGAGCAGCTGTGAGCGCGCAGGTGAGGTCGAGGAGGCGATGCCGTCGCTTACGACCAATCCGCCTGCCGTCTCCAACTCCAAGGCGTTGCCGCCGTGGATTTCGCATATGCAGGCAACCGCCAGCTGAGCTCACTCCTGAATAGCCTGCTGGGTGGGGGCCCCTTCCCACACCTGATTAACCGCGATCCTCAGCCGATGGGAGAACGGAATGCGGCGCCGCTCGACTGCGGGTCAGAGCTAATCAAGTATCCAAATGGGAGTACCCTCCATGTGGTCGGTCGTGCTCACGCACCGAGTGGTCGGATGATCGCTCAACACGGCTGAAAATCCTCCGTTACCAGCACGCTTTTAGCAGAGCCGAGGCTGCCACGGCAACGTTTGTTAGCGCAGGTCGCACGTCAATGGCTGATGCTCCCAAAACCCTGATGCCAAGGCTGGTAGCGTTGGGATTTGCGGTACTCGCTTTAGCGGTAATAGTTGGCTTCGCACGCGGCGTCACAACCCCACTCTGGTCATCAAAGTCCGCCGACGACACCCGTCTAGTGCTGGCTGCAATCGAGGATCTGCGCTCCGAAACCGACCGTGCCGAGTCCAGGCAGTGGGCATACTTTCTAACCCGAGATCGTATGTTTCTGGCTGAACGCGATGTTGCGCTGGCGGCCGTAGATGCCGCGCTGCAGGCACTGGTTGGCTTGACCATCGACAATAGCGAGCAGCAACTCGTTCTGAAAAAACTGGGCGCGGCGGTCGATCAGCGGGTGAGTCTGTTGTCGAATAGCCAATTGTCATTGGAAAACCTGAGCACCAACGATGTTGCCGCGTTGACTCGCAGTGGCCGTGTCGCTGGTGAGGCGGTGCGCGCCATCTTGGGACAGTTTGAGGGTCGCGAAAGGGAATTATTGGCGACGCGGCAAGCCAGTGAGTATCGAAAATTGCAAATCGTCTTCACGAGTTTTGCTTTCATGCTGACGTGCATCGCCGTGCTGGCCTTGCGACAGCGACGCCGCAACCTCGCTCTTTTGGCGCATGAACGAATCAGCCGGCAGGCAAGTGAGGCCGCTGCGCGCGACTTCACGGCACAAAGGCTAGCCTCCCAATACGCGCGCAGCTTGATTGAAGCGAGCCTCGATCCGCTGGTCACGATCAGCCCGGACGGGAAGATCATGGATGTGAACGGGGCAACCGTGAAGGTGACCGGGGTGCCGCGCGAGGAACTCCTCGGCAGCGACTTTTCAAGCTATTTCACGGAACCGGCAAAAGCCCAAGACGGCTACCTGAGGGTGTTCGCCGAGGGCTTTGTGGCTGACTACGCCCTCACCATCCGCCATAGGGACGGCAAATTGACCGATGTGCTGTACAACGCGTCGGTATACAAGGATGTAGAAGGCCAAGTGCTGGGCGTGTTTGCCGCAGCGCGCGACATCACGGCGCAAAAGCAAGCCTCCCAATATGCGCGCAGCCTGATTGAAGCGAGCCTCGATCCGCTGGTCACGATCAGCCCGGACGGGAAGATCATGGATGTGAACGGGGCAACCGTGAAGGTGACCGGGGTGCCGCGCGAGGAACTCCTTGGCAGCGACTTTTTAAGCTATTTCACGGAACCGGCAAAAGCCCAAGACGGCTACCAGCGGGTGTTCGCCGAGGGCTTTGTGGCTGACTACCCCCTCACCATTCGTCAACGGAGTGGCAAATTAACCGATGTGCTGTACAACGCGTCGGTCTACAGGGACGTAGCAGGCAACGTGCTCGGCGTGTTTGCCGCTGCGCGCGACATCACTGAGCGCAAGATCTTCGAGAAATCGCTTAACGAGCATAACGTCGAGCTGAAAACGGCCAAGACGGTCGCGGAGCAAGCCAATTTGGCGAAATCGGAGTTCCTGTCCAGTATGAGCCATGAACTACGTACGCCACTTAATGCAGTGCTTGGATTCGCCCAGTTAATCGACTCCAGTCCACAAACAATGACAGCGGCACAAAAGCTATCGATCAACGAGATTTTGAAGGCAGGCTGGCATCTGCTGAATCTGATCAATGAAATCCTCGATCTGGCAGTTATCGAATCGGGCAAAGCGTCGATGTCGATGGAGCCGGTATCGCTTTATATGTTGCTGCAGGATTGTCAGTCGATGATCGAACCGCTGGCAGAAAAGCGCCGAATACAGATGACGTTCCCGAGCGATGATCAAGCCTACTGTGTGCATGCCGACAGGACCCGTCTAAAGCAGGTGATGATCAACTTGTTGTCAAACGCGATTAAATACAATCGGCTCAACGGAGCAGTCATTGTTCGTTGCGAAATGAGCGGCAAAAACCGGACTCGCATCAGCGTTGAGGATACCGGAGTGGGTCTTTCACCGGAACAATCGGCGCAACTGTTCCAGTCGTTCAATCGGCTTGGACGGGAGGCGGGTACTGAAGAAGGTAGCGGCATCGGGCTAGTCGTCACCAAACAACTGGTGGAGTTGATGAACGGCGAAGTCGGCGTGGAAAGCCGTGTCGGAGTCGGCAGCACGTTTTGGATCGAATTGGACGCGACACGCGCCCAGGAATTGTCGATTGCGAGTGGGCTGGCAAGCGCGGTAAGGAATGGCGGTGATGATGAGCCGGAGCAAGTGGCAGAAAACGCATTGTTGATGCAGCGTACGATACTTTATGTCGAAGATGAGCCAGCCAATTTGCTGCTGGTCCAGCAATTGATTGCGCAACGTGGCGATATCAAATTATTTTCAGCAATTAATGGTAATCAGGCAATCGAGATGGCGCACGCGTTGCGTCCGGATGTGATTTTGATGGATATCAATTTGCCCGGCATCAGCGGGTTTGATGTCATGAAAATTCTGCGGGAAGATACCGCAACGGCGCACATTACAGTTATGGCGCTGTCTGCCAATGCCATGCCGCTTGACGTCAAGAAGGGGTTAAAGGCTGGGTTCTTCCGTTACTTGACCAAGCCGATCAAGATTATTGAGTTTAGTAATGAGCTCGATGCCGCGTTTCTTAATGCGGCTGAGAGCAGCCCGTCAGGCGAAAATCCGGACTAGGCGGCAGGGGTAAGCGGGTCGCGAGGTTCTTAACCGAACAGTGTTAGGGCTGGCCGGCCGCTGGATTTGGGTCAGCCGGTCTGCAAGTGCAAAGCGCGGTCCTAGCGTGTCATTCGGGTCGGGCCGCCAGCTGAAATGAGTGTCTTCGATGCTGTGCACAGTTAGGGGCGATGCTTGGCTGCGAGCTTTATTCGAGCCTGACGCGGCCATTGCTGACCCGCACCCGCGAGCCTTCGCGGATACCGTTTAGGTTGTGCTGGCTGAGGCGGAGGTTGTTACCTTCGTCCATCCGCACGGTGATGTCGTAGTCGAGTCGGTCGGCGTTGCGTTCGATACGGTCGCCGGCGATGCCGCCGACCACGGCGCCCGCCACGGTGGCGGCAGTGCGGCCGCTGCCGCTGCCGACTTGGTTGCCGAGCACGCCTCCGACGACAGCACCGATAACCGCGCCACCACCGCTGCTCCCAGGTGAGGACCCGCGATAGCGGTCGATGCGGGTCACTACACCGCAGTCGGAGCAGTTGCGATAGCTGGTGCTGTGGTTGTCGCTGTAGCGACTGCCGCGTCGGCCGTCGTAATCGCTGCCGTAGGTGCTGCAGGCGGTCATTGTCAAAACGGCCAGTGCCAGGGTAAGCAGGCGAAGGTTCATGCGGTGCTCCTCAGGGGGATGGGCGGTGCCGCAACGCTACGGGGGTTGCATCAGCGTGTCGGTGCGGCAGCGTCCACAACGCGAGGCGCCGATTCAGAAGAACGGCTGGTCAGCCCATCTTCGTCAGCCGATCTTCGTCAGCCGACCCTCGTCAGGCGATCCCCGTCAGGCGATCCCCGTCAGGC
>Ga0105047_10004547_pt1 | contig 24082 bp, 19 predicted proteins | sample MAT04_FD_78384 | JGI IMG/M metagenome (GOLD analysis project Ga0105047, IMG submission 78384) | Freshwater microbial communities from Lake Fryxell liftoff mats and glacier meltwater in Antarctica - MAT-04 (megahit assembly) | ecosystem: Environmental > Aquatic > Freshwater > Ice > Liftoff... | reverse complement strand
GAGTAATTAATTAAGCAAATTGTTTACTCTGGACCGATTCTGTAGGGAGAATCGGTCTTTTTTTTGCCCCTACCCCTCGTAATATTCTGTATCCAAATTGAAAGTAAGAATATTCTATTTTTATGACTTGTTTGCTTTTTTAAATAAATTCAGGCAATCCATCTGGTCTGGCAAATGGAAATGTAGCTATTTTTTCAACTTTATGGTAAGTATCCAACCCGGAAATACAAATCGTATCCACCGCGTTAAGATCTACACCACTATTTCCTGCGTACCCAACGTTATCTATATAAATGTGTGTCACGTGCCCAACAACAAGAATGGTACCATTAATAGATATATCTAATTTATCTGCTAGCTGCATCCCGATCTGAATTTTCGATTCCATCACATAAGGGGCTACAAAACCATCTTTATAATCAGGTGTAAGTTTACATTTATCAAACTCTGACTCATGCCTACTAAAGTCAGCAGAAGTAAAGTGTGCCTGCGCTGCAATCATGGAATGTACATGATTTATCGTGTAACAGTTTGTCTCCAGAATATTTCCCATTGTATGCCGTTCTCTCACCATAGGACGCATAAAAAAACCCAAAATTGCAGGGTCTGACCCCATATGTACTACCGAACTGATAATAGCAAGATTGGTCTGACCTTTGCCATTTATCGTTCCGATCATATTGGCAGGTTTATAGCCAGTGATGCAGTTGATCAGATTGAGCCTGGGTATCCTTTCCAGATCATTTATATCTTTTTTGGTAAAATGAATCATTTTTTTTATTCTACCCAATCAGCCATAAAAAGATTGGTATCACGGGTTCCCCCATTATTCCTATTGGATGCAAAGATGATCTTTTTCCCATCATAGGAAAACATCGGGAATGAATCGAAAGTCTTATCATAGGTGATCTGTTCCAATCCTGTACCATCAATATTAATGGTATAAAGATTAAACTGGTACCCACGAGGAGCTGCATGATTGGATGAAAAAATAACTTTATTGCCCTTAGGCAGAAAGTAAGGCGCCCAGTTGGCTTTACCTAGATTGGTGAGTTGTCTAAGATCAGAACCATCCACATTACATACGTACAGTTCCATGCTGGTAGGCATAACCTGATTCTGTGCGAGCAGTTCTTTATATACTTTTATATCTTCGTCAGTCTTCGGTCTTGAAGCCCTGAATATGAGTTTTGTTCCATCCGGCGAAAAAAAAGCACCGCCATCATAACCCAACTGATTGGTAACCTGCCTTACATCCGAGCCATCGATATTCATAGTGTACAATTCCAAATCGCCGCTGCGCGTCGAAGTAAAAACTATTTTATTTCCTTGGGGCGATACCGTAGCTTCAGCATCATATCCCGGAGAATCTGTAAGCTTTTTAATGATATTGCCCTTGAGATCTCCATGGTAGATATCAAAAGACGCATAAACAGGCCAAATATACTTACCGTCCGCTCGTCGTTCAGGGACATGCGGACAAGAAGCACTTGACTCGTGAGTTGAAGCATACACTACACTTTTATTGCCAGGCATAAAAAAACTGCATGTTGTTCTTCCTTGTCCTGTACTTAGCAAAGGCGGTGCTGCTTGTCTTCGCTGCCAGTTTTCAAGATCAAAATAATAAATCTGATCGCATTCAGCTCCCCATATCTTATTGGTTGCCTGAAAAACAACTTTTTTATCATCAAAACTCCAATATGCTTCTGCATTATCACCACCAAAGGTCAGTTGTCGGACATTTTTCAGATGTTTTTCCTGTGGGAAGCGAAGGGTATCTGCCTCAGGAGAGACACTCATTCTTAAAACATTATTTTTACCAGTACTGCATGAAGCAAAAAACAGGATTACCACACCTAGGGTCAGTATATACTTTGACATCTCTTTGATTTATTTCTTTTAGGATCGCAAAAGTAAGATAATTCCAAAGTTAAAATGTCAAAATAAAGTAAATTATTAAAGCATTTAATTCAAATTTCTTACCCTATAACCCATTGACAAAGATAAATTACCATGATTCTTCTTTAACATAGAATCGTAAGGGACAATACTTCAAATCTTATTAACGTTTTAAAAAAGATTAAATCTTCATTTTGTCATTATCAACAAAATATTTTTGGTTTAAAATTCACGAAAATAAATAAATTAAATTGGTCGGGTTTACTTGACAGCTGATAAAACTTTATCACAATACTGCAATATTTTTATACACAGCCTATATTTCCAACATCATTTTTGTACTTTTGTATTTCTAATAAAATTATAATACCAAATGAAACAAAGACATATTTTTACCATTGTATATCTTTCTTGTTTACTTTTCATTTTTTCATGTAGTAAAAAATCGACATTCCCTATTGAGCTTCCCAAACAAAATCTGGCCATGGATATTATCACACTTTCTTCGGACGAGATGGAAGGAAGAGAGATTGGCACGCAAGGTGAAAGAAAAGCCGGGGACTATATAGCCAAAAGATTTACTGAAATCGGATTACAACCCATCGGGGACAGAGGTACTTTTTTCCAGACTTTCACCCGCAAAAAAAGTGGTAATCCCCACGGCGATGAAACCAATACAACCGGCACTGAAGTTGTCGGAAGAAATGTGTTGGGTTATATCAATAATGGAGCAATGTCGACGGTCATAGTCGGTGGTCATTATGATCATTTAGGGTATGGACATGAAGGTTCACTTTATGTAGGTGATCTTGCTATTCACAATGGCGCCGATGACAATTCAAGCGGTGTCGCTGGTGTACTTTATCTGGCTGAAAGCATTAAAAAATCAAATTTTAAAAAACATAATTATCTATTTATCTGCTTTTCTGGTGAAGAAAAAGGACTCTGGGGTTCCAATTATTTTGTCAACAATACCTCTCTGGATAAAAAATCCTTCAACTATATGGTAAATATGGATATGATTGGCAGATTAAACGCGGAAAGAAAATTGGCCATCAGTGGTATCGGCACATCTCCTGTTTTTGAAGCCATACTTGACAATATTAAGAAACCCAAATTTAGCATTAAAAAAGATCTGTCAGGTATGGGACCTTCCGACCATGCTTCGTTTTATAATGCTGAGATTCCAGTTTTGGCTTTTTTTACCGGCCAACATAGTGATTATCACAAACCAAGTGATGATGCCCATCTGATCAATTATGATGGCGTAAAAGACATCGTAGAATACATCTATACTGTAGTAAGTAGCCTTGAAACCAAAGAAAAACTTTCATTTACAAAAACCAAAGACGAATCTCAAACAAGGATGGCATTTACAGTCACTCTTGGGGTAATGCCAGACTATTTATATGATGGTACGGGACTAAAACTGGATGGTGTAAAGGATGGTAAACCTGCTCAAATAGCCGGACTGGAAAAAGGTGATATTATTATAAAAATGGGAGAGCTGGATGTTCCTGACATGCAATCATATATGAAATGCCTGTCGATTTTTAAACCTGGTCAGACGGTGGAAATAAAATTTCTTAGGGCCGGTAAAGAAATGAGTAAACAGGTGACATTCTGATGACAAAAGATGAATTTACTGAAGTACAACGTATAGATTCCATATGGCCGCTAGCTTTACTTACTATAACGCTGGTGTTTAATTGGGTGCTGTATTTTGTATCAGGATATAAATCCATGGATTTCTTTTATGGTAGTATGCTGAGTATAGCACTTTTGTGTACTTTTTTTACCATGGTAAAATTGTTTACAAAAATAAACAGTTCTGGTATTCAATATAAATTTTTTCCTTTTCACTTCAAATGGCAATCCATAGCGTGGAATGAAATAGAGAAATCAGAAATCAGGACGTATAAACCCATTCGGGAATTTGGTGGTTGGGGACTTCGATATGGTAAACTAGGTAAAGCCTATACTATAAAAGGTAAGACAGGCCTGCAGCTTTATCTAAAAAGCGGAAGAAATATTCTGATAGGAACCAACGAGTCTGAAACTTTAATACAAGTGCTGTCGAATTTAAAAAAATAATTCTCTTTCAATATTATTGGAAAAGCTGAAGCGCACTGTCAAAAAGTAAGTATGAAACTTCTTCTTTTTATATGATTGTAATGCAATACATGATGAGGCATTCAGGGTCTATTGAATATGTAAGCCCTAAATATTCTCCAGAATATTTTCAGAGTTCTTCATTCAAAAAAACAAGGATAAAGAATAAAAACGAAGTACTGAGCGAAGCACTTTAGGCAAACAAGCTTTTGAAGCAGTGAACTATATGCGCAGGATGGTTTATTTTAAAATTTTTAATAGATTGTGTAGATAAAACAACCGGCAGTGGCGTTACAACAAGAGAACCAAGGTATTTTATAGGTCAGGTTTTGCTTTATGGATTATATCCGAAAGCTTTCATCCGAATGGAACAGAGCAATCTGAATAGTTCCCTGTTTTATTATGAGCCAAAGATTAAAATAAATACGGACATACACCACATTTGGCTCACGTAAGATTAGTCAATTTTAATAAACTTTCTTGTAATTACTTGCTTATCATGTTGGATCTGAATGAAGTATAAACCACCGGGCAGCGTACTGATATCAATAATATTTTCAGCACTACCAGGCATAGACACAAGACGGTTTCCTGACAAATTGGAAATATTGATTTCAGAAGGTAGCCATTTATCGCCAATGTTAAGGTAAACCATTTGATTGTCATTTGCCATCGAAAAATATGAAGACCAGTGCTCTACTGTACTTGATGGACATTCGATAGCGGGAATGCTAAAAGTAAGTCTGCATGCTTCCTGTTCTACATCCCAAATGATAATTTCATATGACTGTTTTTCGTTCAGATTCTCAATTAAAACCGGAAGATCATTATAATTGAATGGTCCCTTTGATACTCCATTTACTTTTACTCTGAACTTTAATAAAGTATTTGCATGACTAAAATTGAGCTGAAGATCAAACTTTCCTTCTTCACACGCTGAAAAAGAAATCAATGGCTCACGGATGCTGCAATCGCCTTTACAGCATACTTTCTCTGTAAATGAAAAGTCATCTCTGCAATCGCTGTTCAATATATCCTGAATCAAAAATTTATATAAAGTAGAACAATTTCCTTCGAATGGGCCTATTTCATATGATTCCTTGCCAAAAGATAATGTGTCGTAAATAATTCCGTTGACTTTTACTATAAATTGATCAGCATTTGTGCCAGAAACTTTAAATTTCAGGATAGCGTAAAATTTGTTTTGATCGTTACATTCTGTGGGTTTTACACTAAGGTCAAATATCTTGCACTCCGTTTCTGTTCCACACTTCAATTTATATTCCCTGATCAGATTACAGCTTTCATCTTCATTATCAAAAATTCTTATGACTAAATTAGGCCCGCCAAAATTGAAATTGGTTATTTTTAACGGTAAAGCACTGTAGGCGAAAGTTCCAATTATGGTGGAATTGATTTTTAATACAAATTTTGTTGAAGAATTTGTGTGATTGAAATTTATATTAAAAGATTTCAAATCATTGTTTTCGCAAATCTCCGTGATCATCAAATCAGATAAGCCACAAGGTATTTCACAGCAAACCGGTTCTGAAAAACTTGTATCTGCACTGCATCCTTCCATTTCTTTATCTCTGACTACAAATTCATATAATGTTTCACAATTGGCATTGAGCGGACCCACCCTGTACGAAGATTCACCATATTCATATTCCCCATAAACCACACCGTTTCCCCGAATCCTAAAACCATTCAACCCGGTATTTTGATTTTTAAAACTGATATCCACATAAAAAATACTATCTTCACAAGGCAATGGTGTAGCAATCAAGTTGGTAATACTACAATCAAAATTGCACTCCGTTACTTTTCCAAGTTCATAAGAACTATAACAAAATGCATTATTTTTATCCACTATGAGGAATTCATAATCTATACTATCACTAAAAGAAATATTTGGTAAAGTAATAGGTAAGGCGGAGTAAGCAAATTTACCAAAATTTATTGAACTGCCCCCAACCTGAAAACTGTCTGACGTCAAATTATGCTTAAAGTTGAGTCTCAATGAAAATTTGCCTGCTTCTTCGTTACAATCTACCACTTGACCCTGTACATTATAAATGCTACAAATACATGGATTCAATACTTTTATCGTATCACAACAGGTCTTATTGTCATTGGCACAAACCACTATTGTATTGAATGTCTCAACGGTACTTGACGGAAATTCAAGTAAATTTAGAGGAAGTTGGCTATATTGATAATAGCCATAAAATTGACCATTGTTGTATAGATCAAATCCATTTTCGGGCGCATTGTAATCTAGATCAAAAAACAATTGATATTTATTATTATTGCATTGCCCTGTTTCTACATTTTCGAAATTGATGCTGCAATTGTCTTCGCAACATTTTTTTCCTATATTCTTAAATGCGAAACAATTTGCATTTATTTCGTCCCGAACCACAAATTCATAATTGGTAATACAATCAGCTGCCAATGGCCCAATGGTTACAGGCAAAGCGGTATACTCGAAAAGGCCATAATTTTTACCATTTCCCTGTATTTTAAATTTTCCTGAAGCACCTGTGTGATCAAAGTTGATTGTAACAAAAAATTGACCACTGACGTTACAAGTCCCATTGGTGACATTCAAGCCATTGATCAAACACTGACTGTTCATATGGATAAACAAATGCAATATAAGTACAGTAAAAAAAAATCTGCTCATGATATAACTATTATTTAAAATATAAGAATGCAAATTAACTAGTTTCGCTCCTTTACTTTACATTTTTAAGCAAAAAAAAAACAGAAATTGCATAATAGCCGCTTTTCCAAGGTTTTTTATAGTATTTTCGTCTTAGGATAAATATAAAAATGGAATGGTATATCTTTCTTGGCATTCAAATGATGTGTGAAAAAATTATAAGCTATATGTGAAAATTAACCCAGAATCTACATATTAAATCTTTATTGAGCAATATTTGAATATTATAGACATATTTTATATAGTTTTGCGTATATATTTCTCTAAAGCAACAGGAATATATGGTTTTAAAGACAGTAAATCATTCCAAACATGAGTATAAGAAATACCTATACTGTACTATTATCATTTATTTTTTCCGTTTGTCAGGCAAGCATTTACTGCCCACCTGACAAAACTCTCAATTGCAATGATGATATACATTATTTGCAGGTGACCGGAAAAGCTACGGCGTTTAATTACCCACCTTCTATGGTAAGATACCAAGATATTTCCAATCTTAATCAATGTAATATCGGAACAATACAGAGGATTTGGTATATTGACATCAATCAGGACCATCAGTACCAGACCACAGAATCTAGTTGCAGTCAGATGCTTACATTATTGGGTATAGAAGGGCAGATAAATATTGTTTTTCCCGCTGATAAAACATATCAATGCAAGGAAGAAATTGCCAGCGACAAACCGACTTGGACAAATGGCTCGTGTGATGTTTTAGGGTTTCATGTGGATGACACGGTTTTTGAAATAGCAGAAGACGCTTGCTATAAAATTTTCAGAAAATTTACGGTAATAAACTGGTGTACCTATGATCATCAAAGTACTTCTGGCTATGGAAAATGGACACATACACAAATTATAAAAGTTGTGGAAAATTCTCCACCGACCATAAATGACTGTACCTCCAAAGTAATAGGCGTCGATGGAGACTGCAAAACTGATTTTACCATTAAAAACAGCGCTTATGATGATACAAGATGTCCATCAGAATTACTTACCTGGACTGTCGAGATTGATTTATGGGCTGACGGCACCATTGATTACAGGTATGGGTTGAATGAATCAGGGATATATAAACTTGTACCTGTAGCAAATCATCAGGAAATAAATATAACCTTACCTGAAAGAGTAGGTGTAGGCAAACATAAAGTATTTTGGTCAGTGAGAGATCAGTGCGGGAATTTTAAAACTTGCCATACCATCGTAGAAACCAAAGATCTTAAAAAGCCAACGCCCTACATGCATGATTTTCTTACTTCTGCATTTCAAGGCAATGTAATGGATTTGCTGGTACCTGCCAGAATATTTAACGTCGGCTCTTTTGATAATTGCACTCCGTCATCCAAGTTAAAATACTCGTTTTCAGCCAATACAAATGACACTACAAGAACGATAAACTGTGATAATGCCGGGTTTCAGTTTTTCAATATATATGTAACTGATTTACAAGGAAATCAGGAATTTATTGATGTTTTCATGCTGATATTTGACAATGGAACGTGCAATATATCATCGGGTATTTCAGGTAGAATTTCAGAATCAAATGCTAACCCAATCCAGAACGCACAAATATCTCTGAGCAGAACAGGAATGGATCCGATGGTCTCACATTCAGATGAAGATGGTAAATTTAAATGGGCAGGTATTTCACTATTTTCAGACTATACTATTCGACCTGAATTATCAACATTCTACCCAAACAGGACAGATATAGCGGATATAAAAAAGCTTCAAAACTATATTATGGGAATTGGACATTTGATCAATTTTGAATATTTGGCTGCCGACCTGAATGGGGATAATAAAATCAGAATATCAGATCTAGATTTGTTAAAAACAATGATTTTACAACCGAAAGATGAAGGTTCAGCCAATTGGAGATTTGCGGCAGAAACAGATACTATTAAAAATGTCACTGATTTAAAAACTGTAAATGAAGTGTTTGACATTATGAAATATGATGGAAATATCGATTTTAAGGCTACTTACCTAGGCGATATAAATGGCGCAAATAAAAAAGAGACAGAAACAAGGAGCATCGTAACAATATATACAAAAATTCACGAAGGCAGCACATCATTTTACTTATCAGAAAATATGGTTGTAAATGGGCTTCAGATAGAATTGTTTATACCCAAACTGGATGGTGACGTAAGTATAAAATCACCTTATTTTGAAATTCCTGGTCACTCAATTTATGTGGACAAAACAAAACAAAGTATTCGTTTTATAACTTTAGAAAAATTTGAAGGGTCAATAGATCAGCCTTTGTTTGTCATTACTCCAAGTCAAGGAAGAAATGATGAGATAGAACTAACAAATTTCTCAAAAATCCTTATAGATGGTGATCAGCTTTCAAAACTTGTTCTCGGAAAAATGAGTGATGGAAAAAATGATTACAACATTTACCCTAATCCTGGCTCTGAATTTTTTAGGATTAAGGATCCTTCCGCAAAAATTGAAGATATTAAGGACATGAATGGAAAACCTATACCTTTTGCTCAAAATAAAGGAGAATTTACTTTAAATGCACCTCCAGGAATTTATTTTGTAACATTACTTCATGATGGCATTTTTTTTACTAAAAAGTTGATAATATATTAAACAAATCCCTAAAAATCCGACTTTATCCTCCCGATTAAGATATAAAAGCCGGCTACCTGTATATTTATTGTTAATAAATTCATAAACTTAATCATATAGTAATTCATTACGACAACAAGTTATATAAGATATCGGTTTTATGTATAATTTTGCCCTTGCAATACATATGTAATTATTTATATATTGCAAATAGCGTTAATATTATATTTCAAAACAAATTTAATCTAAAGAAATGGCGTTTTTAAAACAATTTTACATCTTCCTGTTTCCTATGATCATGGTTACCTCTTGCGGTGCTTTGAAAGGAACAGTGATTTCAGGGAATCTGAGTGGTGCAGAAAACATGACAGTTTATCTGGATGGTGTTTCTATCACACAACAAAGCAATATTATACTTCAAGAAAAAATCGGAGCAGATGGTAAATTCAAATTATCTTTTCCCGACGGCATTAAAAAAGGGATTTACAGACTAAGAATCGGAGAACAGGTAGGAGAATTAATCATGGATGGAAGCGAAAAGGATATCGCTATCAACGGAAAACTTACAGATCTCAATGATTTTACTTATACCGTAACTGGTTCAAAACTAACAGAACAATATCTTAAGGCGGTCAGGGATTACATAGATCAGAAGATGGATATTCCGGCATTAACCACCTTCACTGGTAAAACTGCAGATCCATTGGTGGGTTATCAAATTGCAGTTAGACTATTTACTTTGCGTCCTGAGTTTTTGGATTTACACAAAGAAGTGTCAGCAAAACTTAATACTCAATATGCTGACCTGGATATTACCAAGGAATACGCAATGGTTATTGCTCAAATCGAACAACAAGTCAAATCTGAAGCTGCTGCCGCAAAAATAAAAGTAGGTGAGCCAGCGCCGGAAATATCACTTCCTGGTCCAGATGGTAAAGTTAGAAAACTATCAGATTACAAAGGTAAAGTAGTTTTAATAGATTTTTGGGCTTCATGGTGTGGACCATGCAGAAAAGCAAATCCGCATGTGGTAGAAGTGTACCACAAATACAAAAGCAAAGGTTTTGATATCTTCAGTGTCTCTCTCGATGGTATAGATAGCCGTACGGCACAGAGATTTACGGATGCTGCACAACTCAAAGAGCAAATGGAATCATCAAAACAAAGATGGTTGGGTGCTATTGCTCAAGATCAGTTGGCATGGGACGGCCATGTTTCAGATCTTAAAAAATGGGAATGTGCCCCGGCAGGAGAATATGGGGTAAGAAGTATTCCTCAAACATTTCTTGTAGGTCGGGATGGCAAAATTGTTGCTATAAATCCAAGAACTGATCTGGAGCAACAAGTTCAGAAATTTTTGTAAAGCAGGAATTATAAAATGTGATATAATAAGAAAGCCGTTTGAATTCAAACGGCTTTTTTTTATTTATTTGTTAAACTCCAAACTGGGTCAGATGATGATTCAAATGTTTGTAGAACATATTATTCCATTCATTCACATTCAGCACTCCAAAAGAAAAAGATGCACTTCCATCAAAATACTTTTTACCATCCTCTTGAGCCCTTAAAAGATAATCTATAAGCTTACTTTTTTCATACTCAAAATCCTTTTCATCGGTGATAATGAAATCAGGACCTGTTCTAGTATTGTGTTTATACCCTACCTCATTAACTACCGCCTTCTTTACAAAGGTTTTTAAAACCCATGCCATTAAAAAGTTTGGTTTTTTAAATTGCTCGGGTTCATACACATACTTATACGTCACACAACAGTGAGCAAGCATTTGAGACACAGACATTTTTCCCCATTGGGGCTTGCTTTCTGAAGTCAAGTTATTAATACGCTGTTTAAGACGATCTGTGACATCTTTATCGAAAATATCAGGTAAGGCCATAATAAGTGATGCATTTAGTGAAGTACAAATGTAATAAATTCAATGGAGATACGAACCTCTGGCTTGTATAATCATATATTACGTCTTTAATAACCTTGATTTAATCTCTTTTAGTGGGTACATTTCGATTCGAAATCGTACATTTGCGCAAATTTTCTAAAAAGAGATAATGGAACGAAATCAGATTATAGGAATAGTATTGATCATGGCTACCTTTATGTTGTGGACTTTAACGTCCTCGCCATCAAAAGAAGAAAAAGAAAAAGCTAAACAAATACAGGACTCCATTGCATTGGTTAATCAAGCACCCGTTAAAACTTTGGAAGCGGCAACTGCTACTCCAGGCAATCCATCTATGACAACTACAGTGAATGATACGCTTTCTTCGGAGGCAAGCACTTTAAAATATGGGGCCTTTGCACCTTCAGCAACAGGTGATTTAAAAGAAGAAATACTTGAGAACGAGTTTATCAGAATTACATTTACCAATAAAGGTGGAAAAATAAAGGAAGCATTGCTGAAAAAACACTACAAAACGGTGACTGACAGTAGTGGAAAAGATGGGAAAGAGCTGGTAAAAATGCTCAATAGTCCGATGAATAAATTTGACTATTTATTACCTGTACCGGAATCTATAACAAAAACAGTCAATACAGGTGATTTATATTTTACGGCTGAAAAAAATGGAAACACCATATCATTTAAAGCCATTACTGCCAAAGGTGGTTACTTCGAACAAAAATATGAATTATCTCCTACGGATTACACCTTGGGATACTCCATAAAAACTAAGGATTTGGGAAGTATACTTGCTACAGGAACAAACTCAATTCCCCTAAATTGGGAAAACCATCTGACTAAATATGAAAAAGGGGTTCAGTTTGAACAAAATTACTCCACCGTATACTTCAAGGAAAAAGAAGAATCCACTGATTATTGTAGTTGTGTTTCTGATGATACAAAGGAACTTAAAGATAAAAATCTGGAATGGGTATCTCACGTTAATCAATTTTTCAATACGTCACTTGTTGGCAAAACCGCTCCATTTAAAAGTGGTATAATGACCACAAAAATGACGGACATAAAAACGTCTGACTATGTAAAAACAGTAACATCTGATATAACCGTACCTATTTCTGATCTGAACAACGGTGTTTATGAAATGGCATTGTACATCGGGCCCAATGAATTTAAGAGACTAAAATCTTTTGATAATAATCTGGAAGAAATTATACCTTTTGGTTCCAGTATTTTCGGTACCATCAACAGGTGGGCGATTAGACCATTTTTTGATTTCTTGTCCGATTATATCGGCAGTAAAGGAATTGTAATCATTTTATTGATTTTTCTTATTAAGATGATGCTTTATCCTTTGATGTACAAAATGCTTTACTCACAGGCAAAAATGGGAGCGTTAAAACCTGAATTGGCGCATTTGAAAGAGAAGTTCAAAGACGATACACAAAAGCAACAAATGGAAACCATGAAGATATACCGGGAATATGGGGTAAGTCCTCTCGGTGGTTGTCTTCCGATGTTGCTGCAAATGCCCATATGGTATGCATTATTCAGATTTTTTCCTGCATCCATTACATTCAGACAAGAGCCATTCCTATGGGCCACAGACTTATCTTCTTATGATGTCTTGTTTAATCTTGGATTTGAGATTCCTTTTTTTGGGGCACACGTGAGTTTATTTACCTTGCTTTGGGCAGTATCCACGATAGTGTATACGTACTATAACATGCAAAATATGGATCTTTCTGCCAATCCTGCGATGAAATATGTACAGTATCTCATGCCAGTCATGTTCCTTGCATTTTTTAATAATTATGCTTCCGGGCTTACCTGTTATATGTTTTTCAGTAACCTGATCAATATACTTCAGACCGTTATCACCAAAAACTATATTTTTGATGAAACCAAAATCAGGTCGGAACTTATGAAAGAAAAAGCCAAACCCAAGAAAAAAGGTGGATTTGCAACAAGGCTTGAAGAAGCCATGAAACAACAACAAACGGTACAAGAACAGAAAAAAAAGAAATAACTTCCATTTTAATAAACCCGAAAAATGAAAACAGTCGGTATCATTGGTGCCGGAAGTTTTGGCATCACACTTGTTAAAATCCTTTCCAGGAATGTAAATGTCGTCATTTATAGCAGAAATGATTCTGTGGTTAAAGATATAAATGAAAAGCATCAACATATGGGAAATGAGCTTCGGCTTAATGTAAAGGCTACCACAGATATTAAAGAGATTACTTCCGCGTGTGAGTTACTTTTTGCAGTAGTGCCCTCTTCCAATTTCAGACATATGATGAAAGACTTTTGTCCATTTCTGAAGCCTTCTCATATTATGATTCAATGCACTAAAGGATTGGATGTAAGTCGAATTGGGGAGGATGACTGGCTCAAACTCAATTTTAAAAGAGATGATGTATGTACCATGACTGAAGTAATCAGACAGGAGAGCAACGTCATCAGGGTCGGTTGTCTGTCGGGACCCAATCTTGCCAAAGAAATTCTTTCTGGTCAACCGGCCGCCACTGTGATTGCTTCCGAATTTGATGAAGTGATAAAACTAGGTCAGACTGTTTTGAGCAGTAAAAAGTTTTTTGCTTTTGGATCTCACGATCTTAAAGCAGCAGAAATAGCGGGAGCATTTAAAAATGTAATTGCCGTAGCCTCAGGCATTTTGGCTGGTATGGGTATGGGTAAAAATATGCAATCTTTGCTGATCACAAGAGGACTCAGAGAGATGATTTATTTTGGGACCTCCATGGGTACAAGTGGTGCAGCATATCTGGGTGTAGCAGGCATTGGAGATCTCATTGCCACCGCAACTAGCGAAGACAGCAGAAATTATACATTTGGCAAAAGATTTGCCAGTGGCGAAGATTTCAATCATATCATGGCTACATCAACAGAAGTTGTAGAAGGAGTCCGTACCTTAAAAATAATCAATCAATTGGCAAAAAATGAAAAACTCAATCTACCGATCGTGCAGGTTCTATACAAAGTAGTGTATGAAGGCTTCGATATTCAACGTGGGCTCGAATTTCTGATGAATGATTCTTATGCCGTAGATGTGGATTTCCTATAATCTACCAGCCACTATTTCAATTTTAATCCATAAACCGCTGTTTGTCTACCTGCAAAATATTCAAAATTATTGCCGTCAAAAAAGCCATCTTCTTCCAGCATGATGCGGACTATCTTTCCCCATTCAGGAATTTCTGTTGCTGCATTCAATTCAATAGAATAAGCAGTATTCGGGTAGATGATATAATCACCAGTTCCTTTTACACCTCCTTGCTGATCCCACATGCCTATAGACGGGCCTGCTGCATGACCATGAAACCCTATAGGATGCGTGTAAATAGATGCAGTGATATTTTCTTCTTTTGCTTGCTTTAATGCATTGAGAAGCATCTCATTTCCTGATCTTGTCAAAGCAAACTGTGTTGTAAGTATGTCTTGAAGTCTGTTTGCTGCTGCAAAAGCTTTTTGAATACTTTTTGGAATATCATTTTCATTCGGAGAAAGGACATAAAAATGTTGCTGCTGATCCGTATTGAGACGATTATAAGTAATCCCAAAATCTACATGTAATAAATCTCCGTATTGAACCATCTGTTCTTTGGGACGTCCGGAAAAACTTCGCAAATGGTCAAAATTATTTTTATCCGCTCGCTGTATAGACACCGTAGGATGAAACCATACTTCAAGGCCAGCATCCGTGACCAGCTGACGTAAGCGCCATACTATATCATCTGTCGTAGTCTTTCCTGCTACCATAAAATTCGGGTCAAATCCCTGCATAATAAAATCTCTGCTCAAGGCACAAAGCCTTCTGTAAAAATCTGTTTCCATAGTGCTTCTCGTTTCCAGCCAGGCGATGGCCAGTTTCTCTGCCGAAACTATTCTTGATCTGAAATTTTCGGGAAGTGCTTTGACTAAGTGATCCTTTTCAGTACTCACCAGTCCATCTGCCAATCCAAAAAACTCAGATGTATTTATTCCTATTTTATTAGGTTGATATTTGGTGACAACATTGGTTAACGCTTCCCACTGATCCGGATATACATCAATGTTCCATTCGCCTTTGAGTAGTCTGCCCACATCATATCTAGCAATGGCCACTTTTTCAATTGGCTGCCCTTTACCAGGATCATAAAATACCATAATGGTGCGTCGTCTTGCTGAAAGCCATTCTGATGGAAGCATGGTTTTCATCACTGGATCTTCATTGTATTCGCGAGAGATTAATATCCACATGTCTATACCTTCTCTTCTCATCAGATCAGGGAGAATGAACTCCATTCGGTACTCTAGCATACTGTCCACCCAAACGGCTCTTTCCTTTTGAGACATGATGTCCTGAAAACTCCCCTGTGCAGAAATAAATATACTAATAGATAAAAAAACAATAATGCAATACCACTTCATAAAATCAATATTTAAGGTAAAAATAATGTTTTCCTTCTACTCAACTGTAAAGATCACCCTATTTTCATAAGTAAAAACTAAATTTTGATTACTTTTGATCGCGTGAAGCAAAGGTAAAGTGAATTTTTAAGATATTTTTTTCTCACATTAAAGATAGGATATTTCCTGCTTTCTCAGCTTTTTTTAATTGATCATCATCTTATTATGAAGTATATTTTTATAACAGGCGTCTCCACAGGAATCGGATACGATGCGCTTAAAAACCTTGTTTCGCTGGGCTATCATGTCATTGGATCCGTAAGAAAGCAAGCAGATGCAGACAAACTACACATCGAATTTGGCGACCAATGTACCCTATTGGTTTTTGATGTGCAGGATATTGCAACTTGTACATCAGAAATCAGTAAAGTAATTCCCAAAATAGAAAAAGAAGGTCTTTATTGTCTGATCAATAATGCTGGTATTGCCGTACCAGGACCACTTCAACACGTCACAGAAGATGAGTTTGAACAACAAATGGATGTCAACCTAAAATCAGTGAGACGAATTACCAATATGCTTCTACCCTATCTTGGAACCGTTAAAAAATATAACCCTGGTAAAATCATCAACATAAGCTCCGTTTCGGGTCTTTTCAATTCACCCTTTAATGGATCTTATTGTATATCAAAACATGCTTTGGAAAGTATGACGGATGTGTATAGAAGAGAATTGGCCATGTTTGGTATTCAGGTGGCAGCCATTCAACCCGGACCGATAAAAACAGAGATATGGAAAAAAAGCAAAGGATCGCTGGATAGGTTTAAAGACACAGATTACGGCGAGTTACTATCTTCTGCCGATAAAATGATTGAAAATTCGGAAAAATCAGCTTTTGATGTGAAAGTCGTTACTGATATAATCATTGAAATCATACAATCTGACCATCCAAAAACGAGATACCTTGTGCATAGAAAGAAAATTTTGTTCAGACTTTTGGCTTTTTATCTTCCGGATAAAATTGTGGATAAAATGATTGCAAAAACACTCGCTAAAAAGGACAATTATCGTCCTGTGTGATTACGAATTTTCGAATTTATTTAAAATTTTGATTGTCTCGAAATAAAAATAAATTAGTTTCCGAATCGGTTTTTTTATTATTTTATATCTATTCAAGGACGAAATTATCCGAAAAGTGAATGTCTTCTTTTATAACTAAATTATGACACAAATTATTCATAAAGGAGCATAATTTAAACAAACCAGTACGCGGTTGCAATGGAGTCACATATAAAAATGAATGTGTAGCCACTAAACATTTTGGAATTTTAGTTTTCTATCAGGGGGAATGTGATTGTACAAATAAAGATATTATTGGCAAATCAATATTATGTACCTATACTTCAACATTTCAAAGGATTGATCTTGTATGTGCTTGTAACGGTAAAACGTATCTGAATGAGTGTAAAGCCACCAATGAAAATGGATTGTATATCACCAAATATGGGCCTTGTTCTTGTAAAGACTCCAGTTTAATTGATCAGAATATAAACTGCAACCATGAACAAGTGTACTGTTAAAAACATCGTTTGAAAATATTAAAAATAACGATAATATTGATCTTTCATGGTTGTATAAGTCTGGTATTTACTTTATTAAGCTAAAAAGTGCAAAAAACACCGCTATCCTAAAAGTGCTACTGCTTAAATGATCATTAAGCGTATAATTGATATGATCCAAATCTATGCCTTACCATTGATTGTGCAATTTATTCACCATTAAAGCAAATTTACCCCTGCAGCTCTGATTTACATCATCGTTGTCTATTGCAGATATTGGCCTGAAACTAAATTAAAGATGGATTGTTAAATAAAAAGTTTGCATTTGTATCATTTCAAAACCTATGATCATGGATCTCACTGCATTGACCAAATTATATTACTCCATCGGTGAAGTTTCAGAACTTTTCGGAGTTGCCCCATCACTCATAAGGTACTGGGAATCAGAGTTTTCAGCATTAAAACCAGGTAAGAACAACAAGGGTGAAAGAAAATATACTGTCAAAGACATTGAAATGCTGCAACAGATTTTTCATCTGGTGAAAGATCGTGGTTTTACTATAGATGGGGCAAAAAAAGAACTGGATCAACAAAAACTGGTGTCTAAAGAAAAAAATACAGTGACAAAACAACTAAAAGCACTTAGAAAAAAAATAGAAATGTTGAAAGCTTCTATTTCATCATAAATGTCCTAATTCAATCACTTCTCCACATAGTCCGATATCAAACGCATCATTGGAAGCAATGATGACTATTCTGCTTTGTGCATGCAGGAGCAATAATTCTGCAAACCAGCTTTTGGCAGCCTTATCCAAAAAAGAGGTAGGTTCATCCAGCAATAGATAGGGCGTATCACTCAATAATGCCAGCGCTATTTGTATCTTTTGTTTCATGCCGGATGAGAAGTGCTGTAGAGGTTTCTCCCTTTGGCCATTGAGTCTGATGATGTCTTCAAACTCTTTAAAAGTAATGAGGGTTTTAAACTTTTTAAATTTTTGGTGAAAAATAAACATCTCACTAAGTGTATACTCATTGATCAGATCCGTATATGGTGCCGCAAGAGAAATATGACTGAAAATCAATTCGTTAGCTACTTTTTTTCCTTGTACTATATATCTGATATCTCCAGAGGTAGGAGACAAAAAACCAGAGAGCATCTTGATTAAAGTTGATTTACCACTACCATTGTTTCCTGTTATACCGTAGGTTTGTCCCGCATTGAATATACCATCAAAATCCCGGATGATCCATTGATATCCAAAACGTTTTGATAGTTTTTCGACCTTTATTTCTGTCATTATTGCTTAAATCCTTTCATAAGCCCTCGGTCAGCTTGCAACAGGAATTGTAGAATATATTCTTTTTCTGCTGATTCGTGTATGGTAACTTCTATAGTCTCAATGGCTTTTTTTACATTATTGCCCTTTACAAATAGAATCCGGTATATGTCCTGTATATGATTGATCTGTTCATTGCTAAATCCCCTGCGCCGAAGACCTATAGAATTGACACCCACATAAGAAAGTGGTTCTCTTGCTGCCTTTACATATGGCGGAACATCTTTTCTGACGAGTGAACCGCCGCCTATCATCACATGATCACCTATCTTCACAAACTGATGAACGGCTGACATTCCACCTATGATGACCTGATTGCCAATCTCTATATGTCCGGCTAGATTTACATTATTTGCCAAAATACAATTCCTACCAATAAAACAGTCATGCGCCACATGAACATATGCCATCAGAAGCGAACCCTGCCCTATCCTTGTGGTCATGCTTGCTTCCGTCCCCCTGTTGAGGGTACAACATTCTCTGACAGTTACGTTATCTTCAACTACAAGGGAAGATTTTTCACCCTTAAATTTTAGGTCCTGGGGCACTGCCCCAATGACTGCACCAGGAAATATTTTACAATTTTTCCCAATAAATGCCCCTTCAAGAATAGTGGCATGAGGGCCCACCCAAGTACCGTCTCCGATTTCCACATTTTCGCCAATATAGGCAAATGGTTCTACCACTACATTCTCCCCCAATTTGGCAGTGGAATGAATATAACTTAGATTACTGATCATGTTGTCGTTTTACTATCTGAGCAGTGAGTTCACCTTCTGATACCAACTTATTGCCCACGTAAGCAGTACCCATCATTTGTATAATACCTCTTCGGATAGGACTCATTAATTCCATCTTAAGGATCAATGTGTCTCCAGGAAGTACCTTTGCTTTAAATTTAACATTGTCCATTTTCAGAAAATAAGTATCCCATTGTCCTTCTCCATCACTCACAGACTTTAAAGCCAGAATACCACCGGTCTGCGCCAGTGCTTCCATCTGCAATACACCTGGAAAGACAGGATTACCAGGAAAATGTCCCTGAAAAAAACCTTCGTTAAAGCTTATATTTTTTATGCCCACTATATACGTAGGCGTTATTTCTATTACTTTATCCACCATCAAAAACGGATATCGGTGCGGAAGAAATGTTTTGATATCTTCCGTACTCATCACCGGAGCTCTATTGGGATCATAGATAGGTTTACCGATATTTTTCCGGTACTCCAGATATTTGGCTTTGAGTACCCTGGCCAGTTCTACGTTCGATTTATGTCCTGGTCGAGTAGCTACTATTTTTGCTTGTACATCTCTGCCCAATAGTGCAAGGTCTCCGAGCAGGTCAAGCAATTTATGTCTTGCTGGTTCGTTTTTATGTCTTAAAGGTGTACTGCTTATGACTCCATCTTCAATAGATGCGTTAGGTTTTCCCAGTTTTTGGCGCAACATACCTGTCTCTTCCTCCGACATTTGTTTGTCTATGATCACCACAGCATTATCAATATCGCCACCTTTTATCAAACCACTGTCAAATAATGGTTCAATTTCGGATAAAAAAACAAAGGTGCGTGAGTCAGATATATCATTATAAAATGGTTCTTTAGCTTTCATGGTAGCGACCATATCACCCAATGTACTTTCTGCAAAGTGGAGGATAACATTCAGTTCGAAATCATCAGCAGGGTAAACCGCATATTCTGCTCCATTCTCAGGATCCGTAAAATTGAAAGCTTCTTTCACTACAAAAACTTCCCGGTTACTTTCTGTTTTATCCAGTCCTGCTGCAAGGATTAAATCCATAAAACTTTTTGCACTCCCATCCATAATCGGAATTTCAGGACCATTGACTGAAATGACAGCATCTTCTATGTTTAGGGCATGAAGTGCTGACAGCAGGTGCTCTATTGTAGAAATAGTTGCGTCCCCTGATTTAAGGGTTGTACCTCTATTTGTGGTAAATACATTGGAAACATCAGCGGAAATGAATGCATCAGCACCAAGGTCTGACCTAAAAAATCGTATACCGCTTCCACCATCACCGGGAGAAATAAGGGTATCTACCAGTTTGCCGGTATGTAAGCCTACTCCCGAAATGGCCACTGATTTTTTTAAAATATTTTTAAATTTCATACAATAAAATCTAATTCCGGATATACTATTTTAAGAAATGTTTTGATCTTTATTATCTATTCCTGACTGCAAAGTCCTTAATTGCTGTGCGATCTCGGGCAGCCTCCTGAAAAGTGCATAAGATTTCAAATAATTGGTATATTCAATCGCTGGCGAACCATATAATTTTGCATTGGGGCTTTTTACGGATGCAGAAATGCCTGATTGAGCCTGCACCATCGCCCCGTCAGCTATTTGAATATGGCCCACAATGCCTACCTGACCGCCGATGATACAATTCCCACCTATCTGAGTACTCCCTGCTACGCCTGACTGTGCAGCGATCGCTGTGTTTTCGCCGATGGTCACATTATGTGCTATTTGAATAAGATTGTCAAGTTTAACCCCTTTCATAATTTTTGTCGATCCCATGGATGCCCGGTCTATCACTGTATTGCTACCTATTTCAACGTCGTCTTCTATCACAACGTTGCCGGTCTGTGGAATTTTTTTATAATTACCATCGCTGTCTTTAACAAAACCAAAACCATCACTACCAATGACAGCATTTGCATGAATTATACAATTATTGCCAATAAAACAATTGTGATAAATCTTAACGCCCGGGTGGAGGGTTACGTTTTTCCCAATCTTTACATTATCACCAATAAAAACCTGACCATAAATTTTTGTGTGATCTCCAATTTCCACATTTGGTTTTATAATAACATGGTGATCCACGTATACTCCGGTTCCGATTACTGTAGATGGATGCACAATAGCTGACGATGCGATACCTAAATCTATACTAACACCCGAATTAAATTTTTCCATCAGAACAGCTAAAGCAACATATACATTTTCAACAAAAATCAATGTTGGAATTACTGGTTGGTCGGATATAAATGTATTATCCACCAAAACAATGGAAGCACGGGTAGAGTAAATGTAATCCTTGTATTTTGGATTTGCCAAAAAAGTAATGGTACCCGAAAGGCCTTCTTCGATCTTACTCGGTCCACTTATGGTTACCTCAGGATCACCGGTAATGATACCATCAAGTAAGGCGGCTATTTGTCTGGCTGAAACTTGCATCGGGCAAAGTTAACACAAAACTTTGTTTTGCTATGGAGAATTATATCAAGAATTAATAAGAAAAGACAAACAACATATTTTTATCTATATCTTTGCACCCTGACAAAACACATATGATTTTGTTTTTCACAAATTATATACCCAACTTTTCAGACTAAATGCAGGCGGATAAGACTCTTAGAATAGGTGCAGGTAAGCGAATTAGCGAAGTGATGATGGCAAATAAAATGTCAGCAGATCTTGCGAAATACGACATAATCTGCACCATAAAGTACTACGAAGCTGATGACAAATTGACCAGTATTAATAAAGTATTACATCACGCTTTAATACATAATGAAATTGATACCGCTTCCTTTGACCTGTCATCACTTTCCGTTCACCGCAAAAAAGATGATATCGTCGTCACTGCCATTTCTGAACGGAAACATACCGGAGAAGGCTTGTTGATCTCTCATCCTGCGTATGACCCTACATGTGATCTAAAAATAAAGCCAGGGAGCAAAGTGATGGTATCAACTATAAGACAAGGGGCACAATTGCTGGCTATGAACCCGATGATCAGCCTAGTTTATAATGGACTAAGTACGGAAGCCCAGATTTTAATGTTTCAAGATGGTAAATGTGAAGCTTTACTTTTGTCGAAAACTGACTATGAAACCATAAATATTGATGGTAGTTCATATGAGTTTTTAAAACTCCACCCAAAAGAAATGATCCCTCCACCAGGACAGGGCATCACCGCTTACTTAGCACATAGAGAAGATCTTAAGACCCGCAGGTTACTAAAAAACATTCATAACGCGGATATGGTACAAATTTCCAATACCGAAAGGAAGGTACTTCAGTTGGCAAATTCGGAAGATATAGATAATATCGGGGTGTATTGCAGCACCGACCAACGAGGATATTTTCATGTTGATGCAGTAAGGTGTGATACCTTTAAAAAAACATCATTTTCACAAAGTATATCAGCCGGCTTGCCTGAAAAAATTTATGCATCTCTTTTTACAACATAACAACATATAAATTTATGTACCTGATTTTTGATTGTTCGGCGATGGCAACTTACACCAATTTCAAAGCCAACTTTACAGATATTGATTCCTGGCCGAGACTACTTCATATCAGTTGGATCTTATTGGGTGAAGATTACAAACCAATAGAAGATTTTGATAATATCCCTATCCCATTGGGATTTACCATCGATGATAAATCAAAAACCAAAGCGCACATAGATGATGAAGATATTATCAAAAAAAGTGTGGAACTGACTACTATTCTGGACAGGTTTACCGCTAGTGCTGAAAAGGCAGAATACATTTTTGCACACAATCTCAATTATAATGAAAATGTATTGGGTGCAGAATATGTCCGTAGCAAAAAAACCATCAATATGTTTTCAAAGAAAAGATACTGCCTGATGGAAGAAGGTACTTACTACTGTAAAATACCATCCAAAGGTGGAGGATACAAATACCCTACTCTGCCTGAACTCCATGGCACCTGTTTTGGTCAGACTTATGGACCATCTGGAAATGCAAGGGCCGATGTTGTAGCAGCAGCAAGGTGTTTTATCAAGTTGAAGAAGACGGGAAAGTTGGATGACCTATTTGAAGATTGATTTGGGTAAGTTGAAAATATCACTTATATCTATTTTACCTCTAAATTGGTAAATTTTGAATGACAAATTAGCATGCTGGCTGGTGATAAAGTTTTTCCTGCTATTTTCAAGGCAATAAATTTCTGAAACCTGAAGAAATATTACGTCATAATTCTTGCATTTTCAGCTAAATAGGTTTATTTTTACCCATTAAATGACAGCAAACTAAGGGTGAAACTTTTCCTTCAAAAATCCAACGCATATTTAGATTAATCCAGTACCTGACCGAATACCCTCCTAAAACGGTAGAGAAACTGGCTTCGATACTCAACATCAGTATTCAGACTGTGTACCGTGATATAAAGGTATTGGAAGACATTGGATACGACATAGATAAAGATGAACATTATCGATACAAAATTAATATGGGCAATCATTATGCTCATTTGAACGAAAGTGAAAAAAAGCTTATCATAGGCGTATTAAAAAGTAAAAATGACAGCCCTGCACTGGTAAACAGTATTATCCAAAAACTAAAATTACATCATACAACACCTGATATAGAAGGTTTCAGAGCAGCAAAGCTTCTCAAAATTATCCAACAATTACTTTATTCCATCGAATATCAATTAGCGGTGACGCTGATAAATTATCAATCTACGTCTGAAGGTTCGGCTACCAGAGACAGAACAGTATTGCCATTGCATTTTGATGAAAACAAACTTTCAATT
>Ga0105047_10004546_pt1 | contig 24085 bp, 24 predicted proteins | sample MAT04_FD_78384 | JGI IMG/M metagenome (GOLD analysis project Ga0105047, IMG submission 78384) | Freshwater microbial communities from Lake Fryxell liftoff mats and glacier meltwater in Antarctica - MAT-04 (megahit assembly) | ecosystem: Environmental > Aquatic > Freshwater > Ice > Liftoff... | reverse complement strand
TGGCCGCGACCGGTCTGGAGGTGCACGGCATCGACAGCAGTGCCGCGATGCTGCAGCAGTTAGCGGCCAAGCAGGGGGCTGCTGGCGTGCGTGTCAGCCTCGGAGACATGGCTGACGATTTGCCGTCAGGCCCATTTGCATTGGCGTTCGTCGCCTACAACACGTTCTGGAATCTGCTCACCGAAGCGCGCCAGCAAGCCTGTTTCGAGCAGGTCGCCCACCGGCTCACACAGGACGGGGCCTTCGTGGTCGAGGCGTACGTTCCCGACCCGGCACTGCACGATCCCCCATCGCAGGTGGGCGTTCGCTCGCTAGCTGTCGATCGCGTCGTCCTGAGCGTGACACGAGCGCGGGTCGATGAGCAGGTCGCCGAAGGCCACTTCATCGACATCACGGAAGCTGGAGGCGTGCGCCTGCGACCGTGGAGCATTCGCTGGGTCACGATCGAGCAACTCGACGCAATGGCCGCTTCCGCTGGCCTTGCGCTGGTGAACCGTTGGGAGGCGTTCGACAAATCGCCGTTCGGCGCGTCCAGTACGCGCCACGTCAGCGTGTATCGGAAGCGCTAAAGCGGTGCGCCGCGACCTGGGCGTGACATGCGTCCGCCCGCCACGGCTCGTAACGTCCTAAACTGATTGAGCTGTGAGTCTTCGTTTGAATCCACTTACCGGGCGATGGGTAACGATCGTGGCCGACCGCGCCGAGCGCCCCACCGACTTCGCGCCGCGTCGTGCGCAGGTCGAAGCGCATCCCGATCGCCCATGCCCGTTCTGCCCCGGCAATGAGGAAGCAACGCCACCTGCGCTCGAGTCGCTCGACGCCGGCGGCAAGTGGCGCATGCGCGTGATCCCCAACTTGTACCCGGCTTTTGATGGCACCGATCCGTTCGCGGTGCATTACCTCGGGCCGGTGCATGTCGAGGCCGAGGCCAGTGGCATTCACGAGATCTTCGTTTACACACCCGAGCACGACGCCGGCGCACACTTCGTCTCCGACGAAGACGCTGGCGACATGATGCTGATGCTGAAGCGACGTTTGCTCGAACACGGTGCCACCAGCCACATCCGCTACACGCAGGCAATCATCAATCATGGCCGCGAAGCAGGCGCATCGCTCGCTCATCCGCACGGCCAGCTACTGGGTCTACCGTTCGTGCCCGGTGAAATAGTCGAAGAAGAACGCGCGTTTACCCGCTTCGAAGGCGGCTGCATTCTGTGCGCGACGATCGAAGCCGAGTTGGCCGACGGCAAGCGAGTGCTGTGGGCAGCCGACGATGTCGTGTGCATCAGTCCCTTCTGGGCAGGCACGCCGTACGAGCTGCTGATCATTCCGCGCAGCCACGATCTGCACCTGACTGACAGTACGGAAGAGACGTTGCGCGGTATGGGCATTGCGTTGCGCGATGCAGTGGCCGCATTACGCGAGTTGCACGGCGACGTTGCCTACAACATCGTGTTCCACACCGCACCGCATCACTACAACGGCGCGTACCACTGGCACGTGCACCTGTTCCCGAAGCTCGTGACCACGGCGGGTTTCGAGCGCGGCACTGGCGTGATGATCAATATCGTGCCGCCGGAAACGGCCGCCGAGCGTTTGCGCAACGTCACCGTCAGGGCGTAGTTCCATGCCCAGCATCCGCGTTAGCGTCGAGATCGAAGCGACCCCGCAGGAGTTATGGGCGACGCTGCAACAGATCGATCGCCACGTCGAGTGGATGCACGATGCAGTCGCGATCCGGTTCACGGGCGAGCAGACCAGTGGCGTCGGCACAGAGTTTCTGTGCGACACGAAGGTCGGCCCATTCAAGCTGGTCGACCACATGACGATCACCGAATGGGAGCCAGCCGCCGAGATGGGGGTGCGCCATACCGGCATTGTCACGGGCGAAGGCAAGTTCACCCTGACCGCCGTCGACACGCACACTCACTTCGCCTGGGAAGAGAAGCTGCGGTTCCCGTGGTGGCTCGGCGGCCCATTGGGCGCCGCAGTCGCCGGCCCATTGGTTCTGCGCCCACTGTGGAAACGAAACCTGAAGGCGCTGAAGCGCCAAATCGAGTCGACGTGAGTGAGGCCTCGCGCAAGGCCGCGTTGGGTTTCTGTGTCAGCTCGCAAAGCGACACAACGTCTGTGAGCTGACACAGAACTGGGACAGATCAGGTCGCGGCGCGTAGGGCGGCTGTTACTGCGGCACCGATCACGATCACTGCGATCAGCGGGGCTTTGCGCCATGCTGCGATCACCGCGGCGCCCACGCCCGCAGCGCGGGCATCGAGTTGCAGGTGCTGGCCAATGCTGAACGTGTCCTTCACTACCAAAGCAGTGATCAGCGCGGCAGGGATCAGGGCGAGGCAACGGTCGAGCATCGGCGGCAACTTGCGCTCGCCAACCAACACAAGTCCGAGCACCTTGAACCCGTATGCCGTAGCGCCGAGCGCGAACACGAAGGCCCAACTCATTGCGCAGACTCCTGCTGTGCCGTTGAACTAGCCGGTGAACTAGGACTCGGAATTCCGACGACGACGCCCAACACGGCGCACAGAATCGGCACACCGACCGGCGTGAACGGAATCAGCGCCAGGCACATCGTTGCGCCGATCGCGGCCGCCATCGCCGACCTGCGTTCGCGCAGCACTGGCCAGACCATCGCGACAAACGCTGCAGGAAAGGCGGCGTCAAGACCAAACGATTTCGGATCGATCGCCGACCCGAGAATCGCGCCGATCAGCGTGCCCAGGTTCCAGAACAGATAGACGCTGAGCCCGGTGATCCAAAACGCAGCGCGTCGATGCGTTTCGTCGGATTGCGACGCCGCCATCGCGGTCGACTCGTCGATTGTGATTTGCGCGGCGACAAGCCTGGTACCGAGTCGACCCTTCAAGTGCGGAGCCATCGCCAAGCCATACACCGAGTTGCGTGCCGCTAGAAGCGCGGCACCCCCGAACGCGGAGGCTGGTGAGCCGCCGGCACCAATCACGCTGACCGCCGAGAATTGCGAAGCACCCGTGAACACCAGCAGCGACATGACACATGTCTGTGCCACTGACGCGCCGGCACCGACGGCGGTGACGCCGAACGACACTGCGAACACTCCAGTGGCGAGACCCAACGTCACACAGGCGGCGAACACCTGACGCAGACGTTCGTCTCGCCACAACTCTCGCAATGACAACATCACGAGTGTCGCACGCTACCGAGCCAGACAACAGTAGAAGCTGGTGCTGCGAACACCACCGACGCGGGCTGCTGCTGCCATGGCTGATTGGTCGCCACCAGATCACTCGTCGGGCCAGCCCCGCCACCCGCGAACGAAGCGGCGTCGGTGTTGATCAGTATCTGCCACCGCCCCGACCACGGCAGACCGACTCGGTAATCGGTGCGCGTCTCGAGTGAGAAGTTCGCCACACAGGCCACCGCTGCGCTGCCATTCACACCCCAGCGTAGAAAGGCGTACGTGCAATCCTGCGTGTCGTCGGGTTCGAGCCACTGGAACCCGTCCGATTCATGATCGCGTTCGTACAGCGCAGGCCAATCGGCAATTTTACGATTGAGCTCGACGACGAGGTCGCGGACGCCACGATGCACTTCGTGTTGCAAGAGGTCCCACGACAGCTCTTCTGATTCGTCCCACTCGGTGTACGGAGCAAGCTCGGCACCCATGAACAACAAGGGAGCACCAGGCAGCGCCCACATCCAGGCGTAGAGCGCTCGCAGATTCGCAAATTTCTGAGCCTCGTTGCCAGGCATCTTGGCCAGCAGGCTGCTCTTGCCATGTACCACTTCGTCATGACTCAGCGGCAACACGAAGCGCTCAGTGAACGCATACGAGAGCCCAAACGTCAACTCATGATGATGCACCTGCCGCAACGCTGGAATGCGATGCAGGTACTCAAGCGTGTCGTTCATCCAACCCAGATTCCATTTGAGATGGAAGCCAAGCCCGCCCTCGGCGATGGGGTGGGTCACCTTCGGCCACGCTGTGCTCTCTTCGGCGATCATCATGGCCGTCGGCACTTCGTGCGCAACGACCGTGTTCAACTCACGAACAAATGCCACCGCTTCCAGGTTTTCGTGACCACCGTCGCGATTCGGAGTCCACTCGCCATCCTCACGGGAGTAGTCCAAGTGCAACATGCTGGTAACAGCATCGACGCGCAACCCATCAATGTGGAACTCGTGCAACCAGTACAGCGCGTTGGCGATCAGAAAGTTCTTGACCTCCGCTCTGCCAAAGTTGAACACGTAGGTGCCCCAATCGGGATGCTCCCCGCGCTGTGGGTCAGCGTGCTCGTACAACGGAGTGCCATCGAAACGCGCGAGGGCCCACTCGTCTTTCGGGAAGTGAGCAGGTACCCAATCGACGATGACGCCGATGCCACGAGCGTGCAGCACATCAACCATTGCCCGCAGGTCGTCTGGGGTCCCATAGCGTGATGTCGGTGCGTAGTAGCCGGTGACCTGATAGCCCCACGAGCCGCCGAAGGGATATTCGGCGATTGGCAGCAACTCGACGTGAGTGAAGCCCATGGCACCGACGTAGTCGCAGAGCTGCTCACCAAGCTCGCGATAGTTGCGCACACCCGCACGCCACGACCCGAGGTGCACCTCATAGATTCGTAGTGGAGCGCTGGGATGGTTGGTGCGCTTGTGCATCCAATCGTGATCGGTCCACGCGTGTAGCGAGTCGGCAACGATCACGCTCGCGTTCGACGGAGCGCCTTCTGCGTGGCGCGCCATCGGATCGGCCTTCAACACAATGTCTCCATTGACACCAGTGACGACAAATCGGTAGTGCTGACCCGGCCGCGCGTTAGCACTCGCGCACTCCCAAACGCCGGAGCTTCCCTGCAGCAGCATCGGATCGCCACCCTCGGACTCACACCAATCGCCCACTACGCGCACCCCGCTCGCGTTCGGCGCCCAGACCGCGAAGCGCACACCTGCAGGTGTGACATGTGCCCCGAGTAGCTCCCAAAGCCGCCAATGGGTGCCCTCGCTGAAACGTTGCAGGTCGCGAGCGGGCAATACCACGATCCGAGCGTAGGGCGCGGCTAGGTCAGCAATTAGCCTCGCCCGGATGCATCCACGAGAGCTCAAGCTCGTTCCTCATATTCCTCCGGCTCTCGGAGCACTATCCGACCTCGCTTCCAACTTGCACTGGACGTGGGATCGCGACACCCAGCAGTTGTTCGAATCGCTCGATGCGGACTTATGGAACAGTTCAGGTGGCGATCCGCTGCAATTGATCGCGCGCATCACAACACACCGTTGGAAGGAGCTTGCTGCCGATCCGGCAGTTCTTGCTGCCACCGCTGAGGCTGCGCAGCGGCTGCACACGGCGCTGACGGAGCACCGCTGGTTCCAGACGCACACCGACTCGTCGCTCGCATTGGTCGCGTACTTCTCGCCCGAGTTCGGGATCTCCGAGACGTTGCCGCAATATGCGGGCGGACTCGGAATTTTGGCTGGCGATCATCTGAAGGCAGCCTCCGATCTAGGTGTCCCGTTGGCCGCCTTCGGGCTGTTGTACGACGAGGGCTACTTCCGACAACGGCTGAATGCGGCCGGCATGCAACAGGAGAGTTACCCACCGCTCGACCCTCACTCGTTGCCGTTACAGCCCACCGACGTGCAGGTGACGATCGATCTTGCAGGCGACCTAGTTCGCTGCAACGTGTGGCGCGTGCAGGTGGGTCGCGTGCCGCTGTACCTGCTCGACACCAACGTGGAGGGCAACAGCGCTGAGGCGGCGATGATCACTGATCGTCTTTACGGCGGCGATAGCGAACATCGCCTGCGGCAGGAAATTCTGCTGGGTATCGGCGGTGTGCGTGCCCTGCGCGCACTCGGGCTGCACCCGCAGGTGTTTCACACCAACGAGGGGCACGCAGGGTTTCTCTCGCTCGAACGAGCACGCGAACTGGTGGCGGCAGGACAGACATTTGCCGAGGCAATTCAATCCGTACGTGCCGGCGGCCTATTCACCACCCACACGCCCGTCCAGGCCGGAATCGACCGCTTCACACCCGAGTTGATGAGCAAATACTTCAGCGCCTTCGCGTTTCGATGCGGATGCTCTTTGGACGAGCTTCTAGCCGTCGGCCAGCACGGCGACACGACGTTCAACATGGCAGTGATGGGCTTGCGTCTCGCGGGTCGCGCGAACGGCGTTGCGCAGTTACACGGGCGAGTGAGCCGCGCGATGTTCGGCGACCTTTGGCCCAGCTTGGCGGGCGACGATGTGCCGATCGGAGCGATCACCAATGGAGTCCACGCACCGACATGGGTTGGCGATCACATCGCGCCACTATTGACCGAAAGTGTCGGGCCGGGATGGGCCGAAGCCGATGCAACGGCGTGGCGCGGCGTCGACAAACTCGCTAACCACGACGTGTGGGCTGCACGCGCCCAGGGGCGGGCGGCCCTCATTGCGCTCGTTCGATCGCGCGTCGACAGTGCGCTGCTGAACCCACACACCCTCACCATCGGGTTCGCGCGACGCTTCGCGACCTACAAGCGAGCAACCTTGCTGCTTGCGCAACCCGACCGACTGCGCGCCTTGCTCTTGCAATCCGATCGGCCAGTGCAATTCGTGTTTGCTGGTAAGGCGCACCCGGCCGATCAACCGGGCAAGGACATGATCCGCGAGATCGAACTCTTCGCGCGCCAGCGCGAAATCGACGACTACTTCGTCTTTGTGCCCGACTACGACATGGCGATTGCGCGCACGATGTACCACGGTTGCGATGTGTGGCTGAACAACCCGCGCCGTCCGCTGGAAGCGTGCGGCACCAGCGGCATGAAGGCAGCCCTCAACGGTGCACTCAACTGCAGCATTCTCGACGGTTGGTGGGACGAGTGCTACGACGGAAAGAACGGGTGGGCGATCGCATCGTCAGAGGACGAAACCGATCTGATCAAACGCGACCACGAAGAGGCCGAGAGTCTGTTCGAACTCCTCGAGCGCGAGATCGTCCCGCTGTTCTACGACCGCAGTGTCAACGGCAACGACAGTGACGTGCCGAACAATTGGATCAACAAGATGAAGGACAATTGGAAGTCACTCGGCCCGTTCGTAACCGCCACGCGAATGGTGCGCGACTACACGACACAACTCTACGAGCCCTCCGCAGCCGAAGCCCTCGGCACTGACCACTGACCACTGACTCCTGAGTTAGCCGTCGAGAGTTAGCCGTCAATCGCCTTCAGCATTTCGTCGGCCGCCGTCCACGGGTCGATTGTCCGCTGCGCGACCTGTGATTGCAGTTCTGCCCACCGATCGCCACCGGTGACGTCTCGCGCCCGTTGTTCAAGTCGGCGAGCAACGACTTCGCGCAACTCTTCTTGCAGTCGAAACTCGCGGCGACGCGCCAACTCGCCGTTCGCCTCGATGAAGGCGCGGTGTTGCAACACGCTGTCCCACAAGGCATCGACACCGCGATGTTCGGTGGCGACAACGGGAAGAATCGGCGGGCGCCACGCATCAGCGGCCAAGTCACCGAGCTCGAGCATCTGTTCTAAGTCGCGGCGTGTGTCGTCGGTACCGCTGCGGTCGGCCTTATTGATCACGAACACGTCAGCGATCTCCATGAGGCCTGCCTTGTTGGCCTGCACCGAATCGCCCCAGCCAGGATTCACCACAACAACCGTCGTGTCGGCTTTGCCAGCAATCTCGACTTCTACCTGACCGACCCCGACCGTCTCGATCAGGATGAGGTGGCGACCGACGGCGTCGAGCAGTCGCGCCGCTTCGGGGGTGGCGAGCGACAATCCACCAAGGTGACCACGGCTCGCCATCGAACGAATGAACACACCCGGGTCGGTCGCGTGATCTTGCATGCGCACCCGATCACCCAAGATTGCTCCGCCGGTGAACGGCGAGGACGGGTCGACTGCCAACACCGCGACTTCCAGTTCCTGCGCACGCAGATGGCGCAGGATGGATGATGTCAGCGTGCTCTTGCCTGCACCGGGGGCACCGGTGAGTCCGACCGTGTAGCCCTGGCCCGAGAAGGGATACGCGAGCCGACTGACCTCTCGTGCCAGCGTGCCGCCGCGTTCAATCAAGGAGAGCAGTCTTGCCAGCGCACCGCGATCGCCGCTGCGAGCGGATTCGAACAGGTCGCTGACGGAAAGCGACCGACGACTCATCGGGCGTGAGCGCCGGAGTCGAGAGCCGTGTCGAGAGCCGTGTCAAGAAACGTGTCGAGCGCGTCGTCGGTGATGTTGATGACCTCGGTCACGCCATCGATGCGATCGCGCATGATGCGTTCGATGCCAGCCTTCAACGTTTGCGAGCTGGCGGGGCAGGTCACGCATGCACCAATCAGAGTGACCGACACAACGCCGGTCTCCTCGTTGACATCGCGCAAAACGATGTCGCCGCCGTCGGCTTGCAACGCGGGCCGAATGACCTCAATCGTTTCTTCAACCTGTGTGCGCATCACAGCTACCATTGAATCAGCACCAGCGGTAAGATTGCCACCCATGAGAACACTTCGCGGCCTCGTTGTTGTTCTCACCCAGGACGTGCCGTCGATCATCCGGCTTGTGTGAGCGCACTGCTTGCCCATCAAGGCGGTTGGGACGAAATCCTGCTGGTACTTGGCCCGATACTGATCATCGTTGGCCTGCTACGTCTCGCGAAGAACAGGGTCGAACGCGAGAACGACCACGACCACGACCACGACCAACAGCACTAACCGGCAGCAACTCGTTCGATGTCGGCGCCAAGCGCGGCGAGCCGGCCGACTAAGTCGTCGTAACCACGATCAACGTGCTCGACACCCGTCAGCGTTGTTTCGCCATCGGCTGCGAGCCCAGCGACGACGAGCGCTGCGCCAGCGCGAATGTCGGGAGCGCGCACGGGTGCCCCGCTCAGCCGAGGTACACCGCGCACCACCGCGTGATGGCCATCAGCGCGAATGTCGGCACCAAGACGCTGCAATTCCTCTACGTAACGGAAGCGCCCCGGATAGAGGTTCTCGGTGACGATGCCGACGCCATCGGCGACTGCGAGCATTGTGACAAGCAAGGGTTTGTAGTCGGTCGCGATCCCGGGGTACGGCAGAGTCGCGACATCGATACTGTGCAAGCGCCCGTTCGCCCACACGGCAAGCCCAGATGGCACTTCTGTAATCGTCAGCCCCATCTCGTGAAAGCGACGCAACAGCATCTCCATGTGGTCGCCACGCGCTCCGCGCAGTACCACCTCGCCGCCACTGACAGCTACTGCGGCGAGATACGTCGCCGCCTGAATTCGATCGACAACCACTTCGTGATCGACGGCATGCAACGCCCCCGACTCGACACCGTGAATCACCAAACGCGGCGAGCCAATGCCTTCAATCTGCGCGCCCATGCCGACTAAAAAGTTGCACAGGTCGGCGATCTCGGGCTCGCGCGCCGCGTGATCGATGATCGTTGTGCCCTTGGCGCATACAGCGGCAGTGAGAATGTTCTCGGTCGCACCGACGCTGGGAAACTCGAGCGTGATCTCGGCACCATGAAGTCGCTCGTCGGCAGTTTGCACCGACGCTTCCACCACGCCGTGGCGTAGCTCAAACGACGCGCCCATCGCCTCCAAGGCCTTGAGGTGCATGTCGATCGGTCGGCTGCCAAAGTCGTCGCCGCCGGGCAGTGACAGCGACACGCGCCCGCAGCGGCCGAGGAGGGGGCCGAGCACGTTGATGCTCGCTCGAATGCGCTCGACTAACTCGTAGGGCGCGACGGGCACGATCGCGCCGTCATTCACCAAACGAAGCGTGCCCGGCTGTGACAGATCGCTGCGCAACCCAATCGCCGTCAACAGGTCGGCCATGATGCCGACGTCGGCAATGTCGGGAACGTTGGTCAGCGTGAAGCAGCCGTCAGCCAGCAACGAGGCGGCCATCAACTTCAGAACCGAATTCTTTGCACCCGGAATCGCGACCTCGCCATGCAGCGGCCCGGCACGCCGGATGACAATTCGTTCCTCGTTCATGAACTATCCATTATGCCCGCCATTCAGAGGTCGTCGCCCGGGTCGCACAGCTAGCCTGCGCTCGGTGCCTCGGCGACTGAAGACCTTGACGCAGTCGTGGCCCGCTGGCTCACCGCGCGCGCTGAGCGCAACCAGCCCGCGAGCCGACGTATGCGAAGAGCGAGCGCAGAGTGGCAGCGTTTTCGAGCAAGCAAGTGGCCCGTTCAACCGCTATCGCCGGGAGGTTGCGACCGCAGCCGACGGCACCGTCCGCGAGACGACGCAGTATGGCCTCAGCGTTCCGTGGTTCGGTTGGGTGTTCGCGCTGCCGATGCGCCATGCGATTCGCAACCGCCGCGAGCCCGGTGCGCCACAACCGTGGTGGTCGCCACCCGATCGATTGAATGAACGTCAGGTGCGCACACTGGCCCTGCTCGCTATTGCATCGAGTGCGGCTGCGTTTGCGAACACACTCTTTACACAGACAGCGAACTTCGCGGCCGACAGCTTTGGTGTCGACGATCAAGGCCAGGGCTACGGCGGGGCCGCCGTCCGCATCGGCATTTTGATCGCGCTGCCATTCGCGTTGCTGGCGGATCGTATCGGCCGCCGACGAACCATCATCCTGCTTGCCTGGCTGACGCCTGCCCTGTGCGCGCTCGGTGCCGCCGCACCGTCGTTTCCGCTGCTCGTTGCATCGCAAACCATCGCACGCCCGCTCGGCATCGCAATGGCGATGGTTGCTGGCGTCGCTGCCGCCGAGGACATGCCGCGCAACAGTCGTGCCTTCGCCTTCAGCCTGCTCGCCATGTCGGCTGGCCTAGGCGCAGGTATTGCGGTTGCGTCGCTGCGACTCGCCGACCTCAGCAACGAAGGATGGCGCTACTCATATCTGCTAGCACTCATCTGGTTGCCGGTCGCTGTCAGCTTGGCGCGCAACCTTGACGAGACGCGTCGCTTCGAGACGGTACATCCGATGGCGCCGACACTCAATCGGCGGAGACTGGCGCTTATTGGTTGGGTCGCGCTTGCCTCCAACCTCTTTGTCGCTCCCGCATCGTTCTTTCAGAACCGTTACCTCGACGATGTGCGCGGCTACTCCGGCGGCGGCATCGCTCTCTTCACTCTCGCAACTGGGACACCAGCCTCGATTGGTCTGATCGTTGGTGGCCGAATGGCCGACGTGATTGGCCGCCGCAAGTTGATCCTGTTGTGTTCGCCAGCATCGACAGCGGCCATCATCGGCGCCTTCTTCATCGGTGGTCCCACGATGTGGTTGCTCGCACTTGTAGGCGGCTTCCTCGCGGGCATGGCCTATCCGGCGTTCGCCGTGTATCGCTCAGAAATGTTTCCCACGGGCAATCGTGGGAAAGCCAATGGCATCATCACCGCAACTGCGTTGTTGAGCGGCAGCCTTGGCATCTTGGTCGTCGGCGAGGCGCGCAACCGCGGCGTGAGTTTTGGCTTGGCATTGGGCGTAATGGCGTTTGGCCAACTCCTTGCGGTGTTCGTCGCGTATCGCCACTACCCAGAGACCGCACATCTTGAGTTAGAGCAACTCAACCCCGGCGACCCGCTAGTGACGTGATCCAGTCGGCAACTGTTGCTGCGATCTCGGCGTCGCAACCCTTCAGATCGTGGCCCTTGCCCTCTAGCCAATGATGCGTCACTGCGCCCGGGATCGTCGCAGTCCAGTGTTCAAGCTCGGCACGCGAACCGAAGGCATCTTTCGTTCCTGAGATGAACAGACACGGTACGTGCAGACGCGGAAAGTGCTCGACACGCAATGTCTCGGGCTTGCCCGGCGGATGTAGCGGGTAGCAGATCAACGCCAACCCGACAGCCGGCAACGGATTGTCTGCGTCGGCGACGGCCAGCGAGCAAATCCGTCCGCCCATCGAGCGACCACCGATCAACAACTTCTCGTCGGCGACGAGCAGCGGTGCTGCCGCCTCGCGCACGGCTTGCAGCAACACCTGCGGACGGTCGGGTGCCTTGCGACCGGCCTTGCGATAGGCGAAGTCCTCGCGAGTACACCGCATCGGCGCAATCGCAGCTTCAATCGCCAGCAGCGACGAGTGCGTGCTCGCCGAACCGGCGCCGGGGAACAGCAACAGTTGAGTCACGACTGCAACAAAATGCGTCGAGCTTCACCGAGGCGTTCGATTGTGTCGCCGGCAACGGCATCGTTGCCACCGTGGTCGGGGTGCGCGTCGCGTAGCTTCACCCGAAAGCGCGCCATCACTTCCTTCTTCGTCACCTTCACGGTTCCCATCGGGAAGCCCAACAAGTCGAGCGCCCACAGGCGAGGGTCGGTCAAACCGACCAAGTCGCCGCGGCTGACGCCACTGATGTCAGCAACGAACGACGGGCCGATTGGGCCACGCCAGCGCAGCGCGCGATGCAACACGGGTGCCAGCGAACGTCGCGCGTCGAAGTCCAGGCGTTCTAATGCGTACACCGCTCCGAGTACCTGCGACAGCGGCCGACCCATCGAGTGCAGATCGAAGGTGACGTGGTCGGCATCGCCATTCAGTTGATGCACGCTGACCGCCAGTCCGTGGCGATCGACTTGGTAGCGGTGCTGCAACCGCGGCTGGACGACACGCTCGCCGCGAGTCACCTGATCAATGAGGCGACCAAGATCGGGCACCAACTCGTCATCGACATCGGGCAGGTAGGCAGCGACCACCGCTGCCAATAACACACCACCAAGTCCTGGGGCCGGATCGGTCGGCAACACGAGGTGACCGAGCGCCACTCGCCGAGTCGGCGTGATCGGTCGCGTGTGCCAAATTTCCAGCTCGGCGAGCAACATTGCAGCTACCGCTGACTAGACGTACGGCCGCAGCAGGTCGTGCAGGTCGGTGGCGACGGCAATCGCGGTTTCGTGATCGGGCTCGTCGGCATCGACCAACGCGCTCGCCAGCGCGTCGGCCAACTCGCAAGTCTTCTGCCACAACAACAACTCGACGCCGTACGGTCGACGCTCGGGTTCGGCGACCTCCAAGGCCTCGAGCAGCTGCTCGAGGCCATCGGCGTCTTGTGTATTGCGCTGCAGACGCTCTGCAGCCAGGAAGAACGTGGTCAACGTTTCAAACGGCAGCTCGTCGACGGGCACTTCGTCGGTTGGCAGCATCGCAAAATCTCCCGCTTCGATGGTGTCCATCAGCGCCTCGGCGGCTTCCTCGTGTGCTGTGCTGACCAACAGCAGGTCGTCTTCCCAGCGGTACGGAATCTGTTCTGCGGTCAGTGCATTGGTGATCGATTGGCGATCGCTCTCAGCCCACTCGCCCAGGTCATACTCGGTCGAGGCGACACCGGCGGCAATATCGATCGGCTGATGGGTCGCTGTCGTACCGGTGCCGGTACCGGTGCCCGCACCGTCGTCGCCTTCATAGGTAATACCGAGCCGAGCCTCGACCCGCGTCACTGTCGAATCGGCCGCCGCTTCGTGCGACTCGGGCACGACCAGTTCTGATCCGTCCCAGGTGTGCGGCACCCCAGCCTCGGCCAGTTCAGCGGCGAGCTCGGCCTGGTGATCGAACGACCAACGACTGAGGTCGTACATCACATTGCTTGCATCGGGGTCGTTCGGATTCCAGTCGTCGCTCACTCCGCAGACGCTAGCGGCACATGGCGCGCTAAGAAGCTTGCCACACGCTGGTAGTCGTTGAGTTGACTGACTCGCTGACGAAACCCGTGCCCTTCGCCTTCATACACATGCAGCTCGACGTTGCCGCCAGCGGCGCGCACGCGATCGGCAAAGAGGATGCTTTGCTCGACTGACACCACCGAATCGGCCTCGCCGTGCGAGATCATCAGCGGCGTGTTTGTGAAGCGGTCTGCGTGCTCGATTGGGGATCGATCGCGATACGCCTCGGCGGCCGCGGGTAGCGGCCCGATCAGACTTTCGTTGTAGTGCTGCTCGAAGCGAAAGGGCGCGGACTGGTCAGTTAGGTCGGTGACCGGGAAAAGCAGCGCGGCCGCGGCAAAGAGCTGTGGTTCGGCGGCGACCGCTTCCAGCGCCGTCAAGCCGCCCGCTGAACTGCCCATAACGACCGTATTGTGCGCGCTCCCCCAGCCGACTCCCTGTGCGTGCTTGGTGACGAGCAGGGTGTCGTACACGTCAAGCACACCCCACTGACCACGCAACGCCCGCTGATACGCCCGACCATGGCCCGTCGACCCGCGATGGTCCGGAACGAGGATGTTCCAACCCTGCGCGCACCAATACGCAAACCGAGGCGTAAACGCGACTGGCCACTGATCGGTCGGACCGCCGTGTAGCCACACAATCAGTCCGCGCGCGCTTCCAGTCGCCTTGTACAAACGGGCGTGCACGTCGCTGGTCCTCGACGCGACGGCAACTGGCATGGCAACTGGAACGGCAATTGCCTGCGGCTCAGCGAGGTCAACGCTGCTCCACTCGGGCGGGCCACCGACAGCCACCACCGTGCGCTCCCAAGTTGCGGTGTCGTACACGACGACTTGCTGTGGGGTACGCGCACCGGTGCGCAAACACGCCAAACGATTCGCCGACCACGAGAGTTGGCCGTGCACACCGCGGGCAACCTCCATGACAACGTCGGTGACAACGGCGGCGGCAATGTCGGTGGCAACCGCAATGTCGGCGACGCACAGCCTTCCGAAGCCGCGCTCGTTACGCACGAACGCAACACGCGTGCAATCCGGTGACCATGCATAGGTGTGTTGGCCGGGCCCCCATGTCGGCCGGGCATGTTCGAACGGCTCAACGACTACTGGCCAACCTGCAACCCACACGTTCAACCAGCCATCGTCGTCGCGCACACAGATTGATCGACCGTCGGGCATCTCGCGCGGTTGCTGCACACCGCCGGCAACCATCAGGTCGTGCATCTCGCTGACGTTGCCCTCTTTACGGTGCAGCCGTTGCACGCGAGTGCGATCCCACGGCATGTCGGGCACATTCCACGCCAGCCAGCGAATTGCGGCACTGGGGCCAACGAATGGATCAAGACAGAAGTCGGCACTGCCATTGTCGATGCGTTGATCGGCGCCAGATTCAAAGAACAGTTGGTGGATCTCCGCTTGATCAATCTCGTAGACGACGAAGTTCGGCCCGCAGCACGGAGACGAGACACTGCGTTCCGTCCTCGTCAGCTGGCGAGCTGGCCCGCCGTTGATCGATTGCAACCACAGGTCGCCAGCGGCGCCGACGTAGACGACCCCGGTCTCGTCGGCGGTGAAGCACCACGCGCCCCCACCAAGACCACGCCCCGCTCGCAGAGCGGGCTCGGTCGCGAGCAAGCGATCGGGCGCCCTGTCTGCAAGTGAGCCGTCCAGCGAGTGCACCACCAAGCACGCGACCCCCTCGTCCGCAGACGCATAGACAACGCGGGTCCCGTCCCTACTCAGGCGCGGTTCGCTCAACTCGCGGCCGCCAACACACATTTCGGGCGTGATCGCTGCCATCGCCGGGGACGCTAGCTCCAGCCCGACGCACTACGGTTGGCCCCGATGATCGCCAACTCGCAACGACCTGATCGCAACCTCGCCCTCGAGCTGGTGCGGGTCACCGAGTCCGCCGCACTCGCCGCCTCACGATGGGTCGGCCGTGGCGACAAGATCGGCGCCGATGGTGCTGCGGTTGACGCCATGCGCACCGTGCTGAGCACCGTGCCGATGGATGGCATCGTCGTGATCGGCGAAGGCGAGAAGGACGAAGCCCCGATGTTGTTCAACGGCGAGCGCGTTGGCGACGGCACCGCTCCGCTCACCGACGTCGCCGTCGACCCGATCGACGGCACCACCCTGACCGCGTACGGGCGTGCCAACGCCATCGCCGTGATAGCCGTCAGTGAGCGTGGCACAATGTTCAACCCCGGCCCGTGCGTGTACATGCGCAAAATCGCCGTTGGCCCAGAGGCCGCTGGTTCGATCGACATCACGGCCACCGCAACGCAGAATCTGAAGTGGATTGCCAAGGCAAAAGGCGAAAGCGTTCGCGACCTGACGGTCGTCATCCTCGATCGCGAACGGCACGAGGACTTGATTGGCGAGGTGCGCGCAAGCGGAGCCCGCGTGAAGCTGATCAGCGATGGCGACATCTTTGGCGCCATCGCAACGTCATGGCCGGATGCTGGCGTCGACGTGTTGCTCGGCATCGGCGGCACGCCCGAGGGCATCACCGCCGCTGCCGCGTTGAAGAGCATGGGCGGCGAAATTCAAGCGCTTCTCGCACCTCGCAATGCGCACGAGAAGGCGGCCGCGCTCGCCGCTGGTTACGACCTCGAGAGGGTACTCACGACCGACGACCTGGTTTCCGGCGACAACTGCTTCTTCGCCGCAACCGGCATCACCGACGGCGATCTGCTGCGCGGTGTGCGCTACGAACGCACGGGCGCCCGCACACAGAGTCTTGTGATGCGTTCGCGCAGTGGCACAGTGCGCATGATCGACGCGCGACACCGCATCGACAAGCTCGCTGCGTTCGCATCGGTTGAGTACTAGCGATTACTAGACGCACGAATGGCGAAAAGCGAGCTCGTCGAGTCGGTCGCGCCGACGCGCCACCACGACGGTTGGAATGTTCTGCGCAGCCAACAACTCGACCATCGCCTCCCCAATCCCACTCAACGCGCCCGTAATGAGTGCTGATGTGAACGGAAAGGAATCTGCCATAGCAGCAGGCTATTGACCCTCGGCGCAACGTGGCGCGTCAGGGGTGCCGCTAGTGGGCGCCTTGCGGTCCGCCGAGACCGCCTGTTGCATTCAGTCGCGCGTGGGCACGGCTGAGCGCTGACTCAACCTCCGCGTCGTGCTCCTTGCGCAGAGCCGTTTCGGCAGCTTCTTTCGCGCGCATTGCCCGTTCGCGGTCAATCTCGGCGCCGAGTTCGGCAATGTCGCTGAGGATGCTGACGGTGTTGCCACTCACTTGCACAAACCCGCCGTGCACCGCAACGTCGAGCACCGTGTCGTCGGCGAGCGTGATGCGCGTGTGGCACTCGCTGAGCGCACCAAGGAATGGCGCATGGCCGGGCAGGAACGCGACCTCGCCATCAAGCGTGCGCGTAATCACCTGCTTAGCCTCGCCAGAGAACAGAACCTTCTCCGGCGACACCACCTCGACCTGCATCGTTGCCATCGTCAGTTAGTGCTCCCCTGCCCAGATTCGGCTTGCAGCATCTTCGCCTTGGCGAGCACCTGCTCGACACCGCCGACGTTCAAGAACGCTTGCTCGGGAACATCGTCGAGCTCGCCGTTGACGATCGCCTCGAAGCTCTCGACTGTCTCGGCCACGGGCACGGTCTCGCCCTTGACGCTGGTGAACACTTCGGCCACATAGAACGGCTGGCTGAGGAAGCGCTGCACCTTGCGTGCACGACTCACCGTCAGACGGTCTTCTTCCGATAATTCGTCGAGACCGAGAATGGCGATGATGTCTTGCAGTTCCTTGTAGCGCTGCAAGATTTCCTGCACGCGACGTGCAACTGAGTAGTGACGCTCGCCCACAACTTCGGGCTGCAAGATCGTCGAGGTCGAAGCCAGCGGGTCCACCGCCGGGTAGATACCCAACGATGCGATCTGGCGGCTGAGCTCGGTGGTTGCATCGAGGAAGGTGAACGTCGTGAACGGTGCCGGGTCGGTGTAGTCGTCGGCGGGCACATACACGGCCTGCAACGACGTAATCGAACGGCCACGAGTCGACGTAATGCGCTCCTGCAACTGACCCATCTCGTCGGCAAGCGTCGGCTGATAACCCACGGCCGAAGGCATACGGCCGAGCAGGGTGCTCACTTCCGAACCTGCCTGCACGAAACGGAAGATGTTGTCGACGAACAACAGCACGTCCTGGTTCTGCACGTCGCGGAAATACTCCGCCATCGTCAGCGCCGAGAGGGCAACGCGCAGCCGGACTCCCGGTGGCTCGTCCATCTGGCCGAAGACCAACGCGGCCTTCTCGAACACGCCTGACTCGGTCATTTCAATCATCAAGTCGGTGCCTTCACGCGTGCGCTCACCGACACCGGCGAATACCGACACACCACCGTGGTTCTGCGCCACGCGACGAATCATCTCGGTGATGAGCACCGTCTTGCCGACGCCAGCACCACCGAACAGGCCGATCTTGCCGCCAGCCACGTAAGGCGTGAGCAGGTCGATGACCTTAATGCCGGTCTCGAACAGTCGCTTGCTCGGCTCGAGCGCAGCGAAGTCAGGGGCCGGGCGATGAATCTCCCAGCGTTCGATGTCGTCGAAGTCGGCGTTGTTGCCATCGAGGCATTCGCCCCAAACGTTCCAGACATGGCCAAGCGTGCGGTCACCGACCGGAACGCTGAGCCCGCGACCAGTGTCGCGAACGGCGGTGCCACGCGTCAGTCCGTCGGTCGGCTTCATGCACACGGCGCGCACGCGGCTGTGACCGAGCTGCTGCGCAACTTCGGCCAACACGGTGATCGGCTTGCCCTCGATGTTGACGGTGAACTCGAGCGCGTTGTTCAGCTCGGGCAGTGAGCCGGGTTGGAACTCGACGTCGATCACGGGACCGGCGATACCGACCACGCGACCGTCCTTGCGGTCAGTTGCTGGGCTTGCAGTTTTTGTTGTCATAGATCTGTCCTTGAGAGGAGGAGTCTTTAAACGAGGAGTCTTTAAACGAGGAGTCTTTAAACGAGGAGTCTTTAAACGCTTTGCACGATTGGCTCAAGCTCGACGAGCTGCAAGAGGTGAATCGCCTTGCCGCCCGAGAGTGCCTCGGAACCGCTGACGATTTCCATGATTTCGGTGGTGATGCTGTCCTGACGGGCACGGTTCATTACACGACTGAGGTTCTTGATCAGTTCCTCGGCGTTGTCGGTTGCGCTCTTCATCGCTCGTTGACGGAATGCATGCTCGCTCGCGGCTGCGTTTAAGAGCGCTGCATAAATTCGGGCCTCGACGTACCGCGGCAGCAGCGTGTCGAGGATGGTCGTCGGGTCGGGTTCGAATTCGTAATCGGCGGCGCCAGCATCCGCCGATGGCTTGCCGTCGCCACCGGCAACTGTTTCGCGATCGAGCGGCACCAATGGGCGCAACACGACTTCCTGGGTGCCGGCGCTGACGAAGCGCGTATAGACAAGCTCGACGCGATCGAACTCGCCGTCGAGGAAGCGCTTGACGACCTCTTGGCCGATCTCGCGGGCTTGGGCGTACGACGGGGCACCACTGAAGCCACCGAACGAAGCTGCAATCTTGTAGCCACGAAACTTAAAGTAACCCTCAGCCTTGCGACCGACCGTGACCAGTTGGTAGTCCTTGCCAGCCAGTACATCGGCTTTCACTTCGCCCTCGGCTGCGCGTTGTACGCCAGCGTTGTAACCACCGCACAAGCCGCGATCGGCAGCGATGGTCACATAGGCCGTCGTGCGCACGTCGCCTCGCCCGGTGAGCAGCGGCGACTGCGACGCGCCGCCAGCGGCTGCGAGATCCTTCACCACTTCGGTGATCTGCTCGCTATAGGGAACCGCGGCCGCAACGCGCTGCTGCGCCTTCACGATTCGGGACGCGGCGATCAGTTCCATGGCGCGCGTGATCTTCTTCGTTGCCTGGACGCTACGAATGCGCCCTCGAAGAATTCGCTCTTGCCCGCCAGCCATCTAGATCACCATCTCCATCAAAGTCACTCGGTTGCGAGGGTCTTGTTGCTGCGGGCGACGGCGACTTCCTCGGCGGATGTTGCCGTTGCATCGGCGGCGCGGGCAGCCGCGCTCGCCGCAACGAACTGATCCTTGAAGCCAGCGATGACATCGCCGAGTTCGGCGGGCACGTCGGCCTTTGCGTTGCTGCGCATACCGGCGAGCATGCTGCTGTGCGTGCTGCGCACGTGTGCCAGCAACTCGTTCTCGAAACGACGAACATCGGCAACCGGCAAGCTGTCGAGGTAGCCCTTGGTACCGGCGAACACCGACACAATTTGCTCCTCAACCGGCATCGGGCTGTTCAGCGGTTGCTTCAGCAACTCAACCAGGCGATAGCCGCGTTCGAGCTGCGCCTTCGAAATCGCGTCGAGCTCGGAACCGAACGTCGCAAAAGCTTCCAATTCGCGGAACTGCGCGAGGTCGAGCTTCAGCGTGCCGGACACGTTCTTCATCGCTTTAATCTGCGCCGCGCCACCCACGCGCGACACCGAGATGCCCACGTCGACAGCCGGGCGCACACCCGACTTGAACAGGTTGTCCTGCAGATACACCTGACCGTCGGTGATCGAAATCACGTTGGTCGGAATGTACGCCGACACGTCGCCAGCCTTGGTCTCGATGACGGGCAACGCCGTCAGCGAGCCAGCACCGCGCTCGTCGCTGAGCTTGGCCGCACGCTCGAGCAAACGGCTGTGAAGGTAGAACACGTCGCCGGGGTACGCCTCGCGGCCCGGCGGACGGCGCAGCAGTAGCGACACTTGTCGATACGCCTCGGCCTGCTTGGAAAGGTCGTCGTACACGATGAGAGCGTGCTCGCCGTTTTCCATCCAGTGCTGACCGATCGCGCAGCCACCGTAGGGAGCGAGGTATTTGAATGGCGCCGGGTCGCTCGCCGGAGCGGCCACCACGACGGTGTACTCCATCGCTCCGTACTGGCGCAGCGTCTCGACTGTTTGCGCAATCGTCGAGCCCTTCTGACCAATGGCAACGTAGATGCACTTCACACCAAGACCACGCTGGTTGATAATCGCGTCGATCGCGACCGTGGTTTTGCCCGTCTTGCGGTCGCCGATGATGAGCTGGCGCTGACCGCGACCGATCGGGGTCATCGCGTCGATCGACTTGATGCCCGTCTGTAGCGGCTCGTGCACAGGCTTGCGGCCCATGATGCCCGGCGCCTGAATTTCCACACGGCGCTGAATGCCGCCGACGATGTCGCCCTTGCCGTCGATGGGACGACCGAGTGCGTTGACAACGCGACCGAGCATGGCGTCGCCAACAGGCACGCTGAGGATTCGGCCAGTTGCCTTTACGGTCTGGCCTTCTTCGATCGCGTCGGCGTTGCCGAGGACGACAGCACCGATCGACGATTCGTCGAGGTTCAGCGCGAGGCCGACCGAGCCATCTTCGAATTCGAGGAGTTCGTTCACCGCGCAATCAGGAAGGCCACTGACGCGAGCGATACCGTCGCCGACTTCGGTGACGCGCCCGACCGTGCGAGCCTCCAGCGAGGGTTCGAAACCTTCTAGGTTCTTCTTCAGCGCTGAGGCGATGTCGCCGGCGCTCAGTGTCAGTTCTGCCATTTTGATTCTCCGTTGTCCTTCAGAACTATTAGAGGCGAGACTTGAGTTGATCGATGCGGGTGCGGACGCTGCCGTCGATGACGGTGTCGCCAACGGTGGCGACGATGCCTCCAAGCACCGACGGGTCGACTACGACCTTCAGGTTCACTTGTTTGCCGGTTGCGTTGGTCAGTGCAGCGGCGAGGCGGTGCTGCTGATCAGCGGTGAGCGCTACGGCGGTGCGAACTTCGGCGAGTTCCAGATCCTTCGCCGCACTCGCACGGGCAACCAAGCGGTCGACGATTGCTGGTAGATCGCGTGTGCGCCCCGAGCCAACAACCATTGAGATCAATTGCGTCGTCGTGCTGGTGGCCTTGGAACCGAGCAGATCCTCGATGATCGCTTGGCGCTTCGCCGGGGGGATCAGTTCGTCGCTGAGCGCGCTGCGCAGTTGATCGCTGCTCTCGAAGCTACGTGCGAAACGGAAGAGTTCGTCTTCGACTTCGTCGAGCGTTCCTTCGGCGCGCGCGATCTCGAACAGACCACGGGCGTAACCCTCAATGCGATTGTCGCTCATTTGCGCGCTCCTGCCTGCGAGGCACCAACTCGCTGAATGAAGTTCTCGATCAGTTCTTGATGCGTCGCGTCGTCGAGTGAACCTGTCACGACTTGATCGACGGCGGCCGACGATAAGCGAGCGATTTCGGCGCGCAGCTCGTCGCCAACGCGTCCTTGTGCACTCGCGATATCGGCGAGCGCCTTCGCCTCAGCCTCAGCTATCTCGACCTTGATACGGGCACGGCCATCGGCCAGCATTGCGTCGGCTTGTGCGGTGGCGTCGGCGAGAATGCGAGTGCGTTCGCTGCCGATGTCGCCCTTCGCTTCGCGGATCTTGGCCGACTCAATTTCGGCAGCCGAACGAGCGGCTTCACCGGCGTCGAGCTCGGCCTGAATCTTTGCCGTGCGTGCTGCCATGCCCTTCTTGACCACCGGTCCGGCGAACTTGTAGAGCAAGCCGAACACCAGCAGCGATGCCGGGATGCCGAACATCAACTCGTAGCCCTCGGGGAGGAAAGCCGAGTGCGTCTGCGTGACATCCTCTGCAGCCACAAGGTTCAGGATGTGGAGAATCGTGAACCTCATTTCAAACCTCCACCCATCAACGACGTAACAATGCCCGACACAGCTGCTGCCTGCGGCTTGCGACCAGTTGCCAACTCGGCAGCACGGCTACTGACGTCGGCGACCGCGGCGTGCACATGCTCGGCGGCGGCAGCACGTGCCGCTTCCGACGCAGCGTTCGACTCGCTACGGCGAGTCGCGATACGACCATTGACCTCGGCAAGTGCCGCTGTGCGCTCGCTCTCCAACACACCACGCGCAGCTTCGAGGCGACCAGCGGCTTGAGCCTTCACGGTCGCGATTTCGGCTTCGTACTCGGCAACCTCGGCGTTCGCCGCGGCGCGTGTGGCATCGGCTGCCTCGTGATCACCACGAATCTTGCCGTAGCGCGCGTCCATGCCGTTCTTCAAACGCGGGAACAGCCACACGCGCATGAGCACAAACAACACGATGAACGCGCCAGCACCCCATGCAAGTTCCTTGATCTCGGGTGCGATCGGACTTGGGCCCTTGTCCTCGGCGACAGTTTCGGTGTCGCCGGAGGTCTGGGGCACAAGTACTTCCTGCCCGTGGATGTGAAGGATCACGCTGGACACGTGAACAATGGTCACGACTGCTCCTTAGAGACCGAGCAGAATGAAGACGACGAAGCCGATGAGTGCCAGCGCTTCGGTGAAGGCGATACCGAGGAACATGGTGGTGCGCACCATGCCGGCAGCCTCAGGCTGGCGAGCCATTGCTTCGATGGCCTTGCCGACGACGAAACCGATACCGATACCGGGGCCGATGGCTGCGAGGCCATAAGCGAAACCGGCGCCGATAGCTGCATTGGCTGCTTTGATTTCGTCGGGGGTTTGCCCCGGAGGAACAGCAGCGATGAGTCGGACGATTGCTTCCATGGTTATTCAATTTCTCCTGGTTCAGTGCTCGGGATGCTGAGCAGCGTTGATGAAGACTGCGGTAAGGATGGTGAAGATGTAAGCCTGCAGGAAACCGACGAGCACCTCGAAGGCCGTCAGAAACACGAGCATGAGGAACGGCAAAATGGCCATCGGCTTCAGAACGAACTGCTTGGTCTCGGCGAAGAAGAGCGCGTTGGTGAGAAACGCGAACGTGATCAGCAACATGTGACCAGCAAGCATGTTGGCGAAGAGTCGGACCGCGAGCGAGAACGGCCGCAACACGATGTTGGACAGGAACTCGATGAGACCAACCAACGGGCGCATCGCGACCGGCACGCCTGGCGGCCACACCATCAAGGTGAAATACTTGATGCCGTTGTGTCGGATGCCAACTGCGTTGTAGATGACCCACACGAACAACGCGAGGAACAGCGGAATCGCCATGCGCGCCGTCGCCGGCATCTGTAACACAGGCAGGATGCCCGGCAAGTTGCATAGGTAGATGAAGATGAACAGCGACAGCAGGAACGGAGTCCAGCGCAAGCCGTCCTTGCCCATCGTTTGCATAACGATGTCGTTCTCGATGAAGTTGACGCCAGTCTCGGCGAGGTTGCGCACGCCGGTGGGCGCCTTCAGTGGATCTTTTCTGCCGGCGAGCATGAACACGAGGATGCCGATCAGCGCCGCCGCTACCGCGATGAGGCCCACCTTGTTGAAGTTGGTGAAGATGTCGCGCCAGCGGATCAACTCGTTGATCGGCGGAAACTTGATTGCGAGCATTCCGTACTACTCCCTACTGCCTGGGTCTGTGGTAGTTAACGACTTGGTAGTTAACGACTTGGTAGTGAACGACTTGGTAGTTAACGACTTGGTAGT
>Ga0105047_10004545_pt1 | contig 24087 bp, 15 predicted proteins | sample MAT04_FD_78384 | JGI IMG/M metagenome (GOLD analysis project Ga0105047, IMG submission 78384) | Freshwater microbial communities from Lake Fryxell liftoff mats and glacier meltwater in Antarctica - MAT-04 (megahit assembly) | ecosystem: Environmental > Aquatic > Freshwater > Ice > Liftoff... | reverse complement strand
GTCGGGTGCGGTCATCCCCATGGAATCGTCCGCGAGCGTGACCTTGTCAACTTGCTCGCGAGCGCCGGGAAGCGCCAATGAGCACGCGCCGACGAAGGCGCGGGCACCCAAGTTAAGGTGGACAGACCCGGTGCCGGACAGGAATGATGGGCTCGCTATGTGGACCCTTGCCCTGCATCTCGCGCTGTTCGCCGCCCCCGAGGACGTCGTGCCGACGGTCGCACACTGGGAGCTCGACGGCTCGCTCGTCAGCGCCGTCGGCGGCGAAGCGCTCGTTGTCGAGCCCGCGACCGGCGCGACGTTCGTGCCCAGCACGTTCGCCGACGACCCGAGCACGCCGACCCAGGTGTTGCAGCTCGCCAAGGGCGCGAAGGTGCACGTGCCGATCGCTTTCACGTTGCGCGGCCCTGGCTACGAAGGTCGCTGGACGGTCGTGATGGACATCCAGATCGGCGACCCGCCGCCTTCGCCAGTACTTGGTAAGCGTTCGCCACCCCTCAAGAAACCGACATGGCGCACAGTGCCATTGGTGCAAACGGACCCGTGGAACGACGACGACGCGGAGCTGTTGATCGACCGCATCAAGGGACTCGATGTCGCGGGTGAGCACGGCGGGACCTTGCTCGATGGGACGTGGCATCGCGTCGCGATGGTCGTCGACGAGACCAGCAAGACCGTCACTGGCTTCGTCGATGGCGTGATGGTGCGGCGCACCAAGACCGACATCGCGGACTCGCGCTGGGCGCTGGAGCCCGCGCTGCTCTTGTTCGCCGACGAGAAGCGCGAACATCCGGGCGTACGGCTGGCGTCGCTGCAGGTGCGCACCGGCGCCATGGCCGAGGCGCACATTCAACAGCTCGGGGCGCCCAAGGCAGCGGGCCTGCCGCGGCCCGAGGCGCCGCTCGTGGCGTGGTCAGCGCCGCCGCCCGCCGCGCTGCGACCAGGCCAGCCGTTCGTCGCGACGTTCCGCGTGTCGCCACCTTCCGGCGAGGTCGAGCTGGTGCTGCTCGGGCTCCTCGGTGGCAACCCGACTGCTGACGTCGTGCTCGCCAAGGTCCCGTGCGACGCGGGCCAGGTGCACGGGGCGCTACCGCCGGGTCTCGTCCCGGGCAAACATCAGCTCGCGCTGCGCTGGGTTGGGGACAACACGCGAGCGGCCATCGCGCCGCTCGAGGTGCTCGCGGGCGTCTCTGGCGACACCGCGTTGCTCGGCAAGGAGCTCCTGCAGAACCCGAGCTTCGACAAGGTGCTCGAGCCGTGGGTGCTCGCGGGCAGCGCTGTCGTCGAAGCGAGCCCGGGCGCGAACGGCACCGCCGTCGTCGGTCGCCGTGGCGACTACAGTGTGCGTCAGGTCATCGCCTTGCCACCCGGCCTCCAGGGTGGGGGCTTCGCTGTCACGGCGTCGGCGCGCGCCAAGCGCAAGGATCGCGCGACGAGCTTTGGCGACCGAGGCACGCTGGTCGTGCGCTGCCTCGCGGCCAATGGCGACGTGCTCGGCTCACTCAGATCGATGTCGGTCGACAAGTCGGAGTGGCACGAGCTCGCTGTGCGCGGCCCGGTGCCCGCCAAGGCCGAGCGGCTCGAGGTCATCTTCAGCGCGCTCGAGCGCCAGGGCGGCAAGAACGAGGTGGCGCTCGACCAGGTCGCGGTGTCGCTGCAGCCGCTCGCGACCGAGCCGGTGCGCCTCGCGAAGCTGCCGGTGTTGATGCCGGGGCAGGGGCTCGACGAGCAGTACCTCGTGTTCGAGACGGACACGACCGACGTCGCGCCGACGGTCGTGTGGGGGCCAGTCAATACCGAGGCGGGCGATGCGAACGCGGGACCCGAGGTGCGGCTCACGGCGATCGAGTCGACGACTATCGATGCGCGCCATCAGGTCCATCGCGCGGTGCTCACACCGCTGGCGCGCGGGGTTGCCTATCGCTACCGCATCGAGCTCGAGGGCGAGTCGTCGCCGACCTGGGCGTTCACGGCAGCCAAGCCCGACGACGCGCCGCTGACGATCGCGTGGCTGTCGGACAACCAGCATGGCTGGCGCACGTTCCGTCAGCTGGTGCCGCAGTTCGCCGAGGCCGCGCCCGACTTCGTCGTGATGACCGGCGACATCGTGCAGCGCGGTAGCGAGCTGCGCGAGTGGCAGACCGAGTGGTTCTCACCGCTGTCGATCGGCAACTTCGCACAGACGACTCCGGTCGTGGTGGCGCGCGGCAATCACGATGGCGACGGGGCGCTGGCGCATGCGTATGTGCCGCTGCCGGGCAACGATCATTGGTACGCGTTCACGCGCGCTGGCGTGCGCTTCATCGTGCTCGACACCGAGGCCGAGGCGGGCCGCGTGCCGGAGCAGGTGAGCTGGCTCACGGCGGAACTCGGCGGCAGTGACTCCAAGGCCGCGGCCTTCCGCATTGTCGCGTTCCACAAGGCGCCGTACTCGAACCGCTGGGACTCGGCCAAGTCCAAGTACGACGGCGAGAAGTGGGTGCGTGACGACCTCGTACCGCTGTTCGAGACGGGCCAGGTCGACCTCGTGATTGCAGGCCACGCCCACACCTATCAGCGGATGGATCGCGAGGGCGTGCGCTACCTCGTCATCGGTGGCGCAGGTGGCCGCCTCGACCGCTACAAGACCGGCAGTTGGCCGATGGACAAAGACTTCGTCGGCCACCATTGGGCGTTGATGCACATCGCCCAGACCCCGAAGGGGCGACAAATCACGTGGACCGCCAAGGACTTCGACGGCAAGGTCATCGATAACTGGGACCTCGTCGAGCGGCGCAAGACCGCGCGCTGACCGTGTGCGCCGTGTGCCAGCGAGTTGGCGCGCACGGTCAGGCATTGACAGTTATGGCTCCGGCGAGTACCGGGCTTCCTTCCTCCTCCGCACGACCTACGGAGTCGACCGATGCAGAACCGAACCGAACCTAATCAGGCCTCCTCGACCTTTTCCCTCGCGCTGCGCGCCTTCGCGGTCGGCTCGGTGCTGTTCGCCGCGTCGCTTGGCGGCTGCTCGAAGTCGTACCCGGACTGCGACGACGACGGGAACTGCAAGTCGCACAATGAGGTGTGCGTCGACGGGCGCTGCCATCAGTGCCGCGACGACAGCCAGTGCGCCAAGCTCGACACGTGCATGAGCTGTCAGGCCAACGAGTGCGTGCGTAAGCCCAACTGCTGCAAGTCCGACGTCGACTGCCCCGATGGCCGCTGCCAGAACGGCGTCTGCGGCCCCGAGTGCAGCGTCAACTCGGACTGCCCGGATGGCGAGAAGTGCAAGAACGGTCGCTGCGGTGTCGACACCGGCTGCACCGACGACTCGCAGTGCCCGAGCGGTCTCAAGTGCAAGGCCGGCGAGTGCACGACCGCGTGCAACCTGAAGGTCGTCTACTTCGACTTCGACGAGTACGCGGTGCGCCTCGACCAGGAGGCCGAAGTGCACAGCAACGCCGACTGCCTCAAGGTCTCGCCGCAGACCAGCGTGCAGGTCGAAGGCCACACCGACGAGCGCGGTTCGGACGAGTACAACCTGACCCTTGGTGAGCGTCGCGCCCGCAGCGTCGCCAGCCAGTATACGCTGCTCGGCGTCAAGGGTGTCGGCCGCGTCGTCTCGTACGGCGAGGAGAAGCCGGCCTGCGCCGGCGAGAACGAGGGCTGCTGGAAGAACAACCGGCGTGCAGAAACCAAAGTAAAGTAAGGCACTTCGTTGCGACGAAGAGACGCAGACGGCCGCGCTCGTGCGGCCGTTTTCGTATCCACGACATTCCGCTCAGGCGTGCGGTGCGACCTGCTGGTCTTCGCTGCCTTCGGTATCCGAGCCACGGCCGAGCTTCACGTGGCGACCGAGCCAGCCCTGGAAGCGCTCCATGTAGACGTAGAAGACGGGCGTCACGTAGAGCGTGAGCACCTGTGAGAACAGGAGCCCACCGACGACCGCGAGGCCCAGCGGCTGTCGTGATTCGGCGCCGGCGCCATAGCCCATCGCGATAGGCAGGGTGCCGACGAGAGCCGCCATGGTGGTCATCGTGATGGGCCGGAAGCGCACGAGGCACGCCTCGCGGATCGCCTCCTCGGGAGTCTTGCCTTCCTTGCGCTCCTCGATCGCGAAGTCGATCATCATGATGCCGTTCTTCTTGACCAGGCCGACCAGCATGATGATGCCGACGAAGCCGTAGACCGACAGCTCGACATCGAAGATGAGCAGCGTCGCCAGCGCGCCGAAGCCCGCGAACGGCAGGGCCGACAGGATCGTGATCGGATGGATGAAGCTCTCGTAGAGTACCCCCAGCACCAGGTAGATCACGAGGATCGCCAGTAGCAGCAAGAGGCCGAGCCCGCTCAGCGAGCTCTGGAAGGCCTGCGCCGTGCCTGCGAAGGCGGTGTTGATCGAGTCGGGCAACGTCGCGCGCGCGACCTCGTTCACCGCCGCGGTCGCTTCGCCCAGGGACGTGCCCGGCTCGAGGTTGAACGACACCGTAATGGCCGGTAGTTGACCGCTGTGGCTCACCGTCAGTGGGCCCAGAGCGCGCTTGATGTCGGCCACCGCTTCGAGCGGCACCAGCTCGCCGGTCGAGGCGCGCAGGTGCAGCGCCTTGATAGCGTCCGGGTTGGTCTGGAACTTCGGGTGCAGCTCCAAGATGACTTGATAGGTGTCGGTCGAGGCGTAGATGCTCGAGACCTGGCGGTTGCCGTAGCTCGAGTACAAGGCGTCCTGGATCTGCTGGACGCTGACGTTCAACGCGGTCGCCCTGTCCCGATCGATGGCGACCACGACCTGCGGGTTCTTCAGCTCGAGGTCGCTGGTGACATCGCGCACGCCGGCGACGCCCTTCATCGCTTCGACGAGCTTCGGTACGCCGTCGTAGAGGGCTTCCATGTCAGGGCTGCTCAACACGTACTGGTAGTCGGCCTTGGCCGAGCGACCGCCGAGGCGGATGGGCGGCGGAACGGCGGCGAACGCGGTGATGCCGGGCACGGCCGCGAGCTTCGGGCGCAGGCGCGCGATGATCTGGTCGGCGCTCAACGTGCGCTCGGACTTGGGCTTGAGATGGATGAACAGCATGCCCGCGTTCGAGCCGCCGCCACCGCCGCGCGCGCCGGCCGACGACATGAAGCCGTCGACGTCCGGGTCGGCCAAGACGATCGCCGCGAGCTTCTGCTGATGCTCGACCATGTCATCGAAGCTGATGCTCTCGGGACCCTGGGTCTGGATCATCACCTGGTCGTTGTCCTCGCTCGGGAGGAAGCCGGTCTTGACGTGGTTGGCGAGCCACACCGTGCCGCCGAGGATGGCGGCCGAGAAGACCATCACACTGAGCTTGTGGCGGAGGCACCACTTGAGGCCCCAGTCGTAGAACGCGAGCAGCCAGTCGAAGAGCTTCTCGGTCGCCCGATAGAGGCGCCCGCGCTCTTTCTTGGGCGGCCGCACGAAGCGGCTGCACAACATCGGCGTCAGGGTCAGCGACACGACGCCTGAAACGAGGATGGCGATGGCGATGGTGATGCCGAACTCACGGAACAGCGACCCGATGATGCCGCCCATGAACACCAGCGGCAGGAACACGGCGGCCAGCGAGATGGTCATCGAGACGATCGTGAAGCCGACCTCCTTGGCCCCTTTGATGGCGGCTTCATAGGGTTTTTCGCCATGCTCCATGTGGCGCATGATGTTCTCGAGCATCACGATCGCGTCGTCGACGACGAAGCCGACCGACAGCGTGAGCGCCATCAACGACAGGTTGTCGAGGCTGTAGCCGCACACGTACATCAGCGCGAAGGTGCCGATGAGGCTCATCGGAATTGCCAGGCTCGGGATGATCGTCGCCGACACGTTCCTGAGGAACAGGAAGATCACCATGATGACGAGGCACAGCGTCAGAATGAGGGTGAACTCGACGTCCTCGACCGAGGCGCGGATCGACTCCGAGCGATCGTAGAGCACCGTCAGGTTCACCGACGCGGGGAGCTGCTCGCGGAAGCTCGGCAGGAACCCCATGATAGCGTCCGCAATGGCGACCGTGTTGGTCCCGGGCTGGCGCTGGATCGCCAGGACCATGCCGCGCTTGTCTTTGAACCAGGCGGCTGTGCGGTTGTTCTCGACGCTGTCGCTGACCTCGGCGATATCTTCCAGACGCACCGCCTTGCCGTCGCGATAGGCGACGATCAGCGGTCGGTAGCTGGCCGCGTCGTTGAGCTGGCCGTTCGATGCGACGGTGTAGGTCTTGGTCGCACCGTTGAGGCTGCCGGTCGGCAGGTTGACGTTCTGGCGTTGGATCGCCGCGCTCACCTCGTCGATGCCGAGGCCACGCGCAGCCAGTGTGTCGGGGTCGACCTGGATCCGCACGGCGTACTTCTGGCTGCCGTAGACGTTGACCTGGGCGACGCCCGGCACGGCGGCGATGCGCTGGGCGAGCTGACCGGAGGCGACCGCGTCGAGGTCGTACATCGGCATCGTGTCGGAGGTCAGCGCGAGGAACAGGATCGGCGTCGCCGACGGGTTGACCTTCGAGTACGACGGCGGCGACGGCATCGCGGTAGGCAGCCGCCGAACGGCGCGCGAGATGGCCGCCTGCACGTCCTGCGAGGCCGAGTCGAGGTTCTTCTGGGTGCTGAACTGGAGCGTTATCGATGTCGACCCGAGGCGCGACGCCGAGGTCATCTCGGTCACGCCGTCGATCGTCGAGAACTCGCGCTCTAGCGGGGTCGCGACCGAGGCTGCCATCGTCTCGGGCGAGGCACCCGGCAGCGACGCGTTGACCTGGATGGTCGGGAAGTCGACGTTCGGCAGGTCGCTCACCGGGAGCTGCGCGAACGCGAGGATGCCCGCGCCGATGATGGCGAGGCTCAAGAGCGTGGTCATCACCGGGCGACGGATGAAGGGTCCGGCGATGTTCATGGGCTGGTCCTCGCGGCGGTGCCCGTCGTTGCATCACCGCCGTGCGGCGAGGGCGCGCTGGCGTCCTTCGGCGCGGTGATCGAGACTTCGGCGCCCGGTGCCAGGCGCATGTGGCCGTCGGTCACGACCATCTGGCCCGGCGTCAGGCCCTTCGAGATGATGGCTATCTCGTCCTGGAGGCGGAGCACCGTGACGGGCTGCATCTTCACCTTGGGCGTCGGGCCGGTGCCCTCGACGACGTAGACGAAGTCGCCGTTCTGGCCGTCCTGGACAGCGCGCGCGGCGACCACGACCTGGTCCTTGTCGATTGCCAGGCGGACGCGCGTCTTGACGTATTGACCGGGCCACAAGTTGTTGTCGGCGTTGGGGAAAGTGCCGAAGACCGCGATCGTGCCGCTGGTCGCGTCGACGGCGTTGTCGACCAGCGCCATCGTGCCTTGCGAGGGTCGGGCGCCGTCGCCATCGGGCATGGCCTCGATCGTCAGCGGCTCGGGATCGCCGATGCGCAAGCGCAGGCGCGAGAGGTAGCGTTCGGGCAGCGAGACCTCGACGCGCACCGGGTCGGTCTGACGGATGGTGACCAGCGCCTGCGTGTCATTGGCGCGCACGAGGTTGCCGGCGTGCACCAGCAGCTCACCGGTGCGGCCCGCGATGGGTGACGTGATGACGCAGTACGAGAGCTGCAGCTCGGCATCGGCGACGTCGGCCTGGTCCGCGGCGATGGTCGCTCTGGCCGAGCTGACGCTGGTCGAGGCGGTGTCGAGCTCGGCCTTCGAGGTGAGCTGGCCGGCAACCAATGCGTCCTGACGCGCGAGGTTGCGGCCGGCTGCGCGATACAGCGCCAGGTCCCGTGCGAGGCGGGCCTTGGCCGCGTCGAGCGCGATGCGATAGCGCCGCTCGTCGATCGTGAAGAGGGTCTGGCCGGCCGCGACGACGTCGCCCTCCTTGAAGTGCACGGTGACGAGCTGGCCGCCGATACGGGAGCTTATCGACACGACCTGCGACGCCTGCACGTGGCCGATCGCCTCGATGTCGACGGGCACGTCCGCCCTGCCGACGATGCCGGTCGTGACCGGCGCGGGCGCGCGCTTGGGTGGGCCCTTGGGTTGGGCATCGCCGCCACACGCAGCGAGGCAGGAGAGGGCAGCGAGCACACCTACGAGTCGGGCTCTGTTCATGTCGATGGCTCCGATCGGAGATGCTGGATGCGCTGGCGGCGCTGGCGGCGCCGGGGAGGTCGAGGACTAGCGACCTGGCGCGTCGGCGGCAAGGCGCGCGAATCCGCACCGCAAGCCATTGGGAGGCAGTGCGTCGAGCGGGTCGCGGCAGGTCGCGGGGATGGGGCAAACCTTTGTTTTTGTAAGGCGATGGGGGCGCGATCAGGTGGGTGTGCCGCCACGCCCGAGATGTTAGTAGACGCGCATGAAGACGCTTGGCTCGGGTTCGAAGGAGGTTCGCGGTGATGGTCGTGCTCGGGCTCTCGGGTTGTACCGAGGCCGGCGACTCGAGCTTGAACGGTGAGCCTGACGCTGGTGACGCTGAGGTCGAGGCCACCGTCGGCGATCCCGATGGGCTCGCGGAAGTCGAGACCGTCCTCGATACGAGCGTGGTCGATATGAGCGTGGCTGATAGCAGTGTGGCCGATACGGCTCCTGAGACGGTCATCGAAATAGCGGAGCCGACCTGCACCGGCACGCTGTGCGCGGACTTCGAGGACGACAGCGCCGGCGCACAGCCAAGCGGCTGGACGGTGGCGAGCCCGAGCTGCGGTGGCAGCGGCACGCTCGTGGTCGACGGCGAGGTCGCGCACGGCGGAACGAAGTCGCTGCGCATCAACGGCGGCGGCGGCTACTGCGACCACGTCTTCGCGCAGACCAACACATTGCCGACCGGCGCGCTGTGGCTGCGCTTCGCGAGCGCGCTGCCCGACAACCACGACGCGCTCCTCGCGATGCGCGACGCGGCCGACAACAACAAGGACCTGCGTCAGGGCGGTCAGTCCCGCATCTTCATGTGGAACCGCGAGTCCGACGACGCGACGCTGCCCGAGCTGAGCCCGACCGGGATCGCCGAGTCGTGCGCCCGAGGTCAACACGTGGACGTGCGTCGAGGCCCACATCGACCCCGCAACCGGCCTGCTCGAGACCTGCGTCGGCGGCACGCTCGTCAGCGGCCTCGTCATCGATGGCACGCCCCCGCCTGATGTCGACCGGGCAGTGGCTACAGAGCCGCCCCAACTGGAAGCCGACGACCGACCTGCGAGTCGGCTGGGAGAGCTACTCGGGCGCGCGCTCGGCCATTCGATGAACGGCACCTGGTAGTCCGATACCTCCTTGCCGCTCGGCAGCGGGACGATGCGCACTGTGCTCACCTGGGGGACCACATGCAACTCGCAAGGCGCTCGTCGGACAGGGCACGTTGCGTCGTAGATGTGCGTGCGCGCGGTGAGGTCCACGCCGTCATCGCCGTAGGCTTCGGTCACAAGCCAGCGGGCTTTGGGACCGCTGCCCATCCACTCATTCGAAGGAGCCATCGTCGTCAATCACTTGGGGCCTCACGGGGCAAGTCTCATGACGGCGAGGAGGAACGCCGCACTCAGTTCGTGAGCGGCTCCGGCACGGGCGCGCGCTGGCGACGTGCGTGGCTGTTCATGCGCTGAGGCTTGTCCTCGCTGACGTTCTCGCTGTTCGCACCAACATCGGGCGTGAGCTTGTCCGCGAGCTCGCCGATGCGCGCCTTCAGGTTGCCCTTGCGCGCGAACAACAGCGCCGCGCCTGCGATGGCGCCGATGCCCGCGGCGACCGCGGCGACGATGCCGAGCGTGCTCTTGCCGGCCAGCTGCTTGCCGACCTGCTCACCGATGACCTTCAACTGTGCGATGCTGTCCTGGATCTTCATGGCTGTCTCCGCGTGCTCTGCTTCGCCGAAGTGGCGAAGACGTTCGGAGGCTTCGCAAGGACTGTGCCAGCGGTCAGTCGCAGTAGCCGACCAGCTCGACGTCGGCGCGGCCGCTGGCGCTGCCAGACACGGTGGCGGTGCCCTCCCAGCGGGATGAATCGGGCGCTGCGAGCGTGTCCCGCTGGTGGTCGAACCAGACGCTGCCGGTCACGGTCAGCGTCTCGCCGCCGACCTCGAGCGTGCCACTCGCGGCCTGGCGCGGACGCGCATAGTGGTAGGTGCTGATGCCGCCGTCGTAGTCCTGGTCGGGACCGCGTGGCGGGCATCGTCGGCTGCCAACGTCACGGCCGCGTCAGCCGGCAGCTCACACCGCATGCGCGGCTCGACATCGACATCAGCAGCTTCGCGCGGCGTGTCACCGTAACAAGCGGCCATGGCGAGGCAGACGGCGAAGGCCCCGCTTGACCAAGGGGCCGAGCGCGCGATAGGCGCCAGGGCATGGGCGATCTATTCGACAAGGTTTCCGGTGCCATCGACTTCCCCGCGGACGAGAAGAAGGTGCTCGCCTTCTGGAAGGAAGCCCGAATCTTCGAGAAGTCGCTCGCCGACGGCGAAGGCAAGCCGACGTTCGTCTTCTACGAAGGCCCGCCGACGGCCAACGGCACGCCTCACAATGGGCACGTCCTGACGCGGGTCATCAAGGACCTGTTCCCGCGCTACAAGACCATGCGCGGCTACAAGGTCCCGCGGAAAGGCGGCTGGGATACGCACGGGCTGCCGGTCGAGGTCGAGGTCGAGAAGGAGCTCGGCATCCACGGCAAGGAGGCCATCGAGGCTTACGGCGTCGAGGCATTCACCAAGAAGTGCATCGCCTCGGTGTTCCGCTACACCGACGTGTGGGAGCAGCTCACTGAGCGCATCGGCTTCTGGGTCGACCTGCCCGATGCCTACGTGACGTATCACCAGAGCTACATCGAGTCGGTGTGGTGGGCGCTCACGACCCTGTTCCAGAAAGGTCTCTTGTATCGAGGTCATAAGGTTGTGTGGTGGTGGCCGCAGGGTGGCACCGCGCTCTCGGCGGGCGAGGTCGGCCTCGGCTACAAGACCGTCGACGACCCGTCGATCATCGTGCGCTTTCCGTGGCGCGATGCCACGAACACGGCGTTCCTCGCATGGACTACGACGCCCTGGACGCTGCCGTCCAACTGCGCGCTCGCGGTCCATCCCGAGGTCCGCTACGCGTTCGTCAAGCTTGCCCCACCAGGCGACAATGCCGCCGAGCAGGGCGGCCACGGCGAGACCCTGGTGGTCGCCGAGAGCCTGGTCGCGAGCCTCTTCGAGAAGGTCGCCCACACGATCGAGAAGGTCGTGCTCGGCGCTGAGCTGGTCGGCACCCGCTACGTCGCGCCCTTCGACTACGCCCCGCCCGAAGACGGCAAGGCCCATGAGGTCATCGCCGCGTCGTTCGTCACGACCGACACCGGCTCGGGCATCGTGCACGTCGCGCCCGCTTTCGGCGTCGACGACTTCAACGCGGCCAAGCAACACGGCATCGGCTTCCTGTGTCTCGTGAAGCCCGACGGCAAGTTCGACGAGCGCGTGACCGACTTCGCCGGGCGCTTCTGCAAGGAGGCCGACCGCGACATCATCCGCCTCCTGAAGAAGCGCGGCCTCCTCTTCAAAGAGGAGGTCTATCGTCACGACTACCCGTTCTGCTGGCGCGCCGACAGCGACCCGCTCATCCAGTACGCGCGCCCCGCGTGGTTCATCCGCACGACCTCGGTCACGCCGCAGGCGCTCGCGAACAACCAGACGATCCGCTGGATCCCCGACCACATCAAAGACGGCCGCTTCGGCGACTGGCTGAAGAACAACGTCGACTGGGCGCTGTCGCGTGAACGCTACTGGGGCACGCCGCTGCCGCTCTGGATCTGCGACACGTGCGGGCACGTGCACGCGGTCGACTCGGCCGCAGCTATCGAGCTGCGCAACCCCGCCGCGTTCGAGCCCTTCGCGAAGGCCAAGGCCGCCGACCCGAGCCTGTCCGAGCACCTCAAGGTCCATAAGCCGTGGATCGATGACGTTGTTTTTGGGTGCGACAACTGCGACGGCACCGCCGCACGTGTGACAGAGGTGATCGACTGCTGGTTCGACTCGGGCTGCATGCCGTTTGCCCAGTGGGGCTACCCGCACCAGGGCCAGGACAAGTTCGCCGAGGCGTTCCCGGCCGACTTCATCAGCGAGGCGGTCGACCAGACGCGCGGCTGGTTCTACTCGCTGCTGATGATCTCGACGCTCTTGTTCGACAAGGCACCCTTCAAGTCCTGCATCGTGCTGGGCCACGTCACCGACAAGCACGGCAAGAAGGAATCGAAGTCGAAGGGCAACTACACCCCGCCCGACAAGATCCTCGACACCGACGGCGCCGACGCGATGCGCTGGTACTTCTACGCGTCGAACCCGCCGTGGAACAACACCCGCTACTCGCCCGAGAACGTGCGCCTCGGCCAGCAGGAGTTCCTCGTAAAGCTTCGGAACGTCTACTCATTCTTCACCATCTACGCGTCTATCGACGGCTTCGATCCGCGCACCTCGCCGCGTCGTGCGCCGGCCGAACGGGGCCTGCTCGACCGCTGGATGACGAGCGAGCTGCATCTCGCCCTGTCGGAGATCACCGTCGCGATGGACGACATGCGCCTCTACGACGCGGCGCAGCGCATCATCCGCCTCACCGACGCGCTCTCGAACTGGTACGTGCGCCGCTCGCGCGACCGCTTCTGGGCCTCGTCCTCGGGGCCCGATGCGGCCAACAAGTGGGACGCCTACCACACGCTCTACGAGGTGCTCGTCGCGATGGCCCTCATCGCCGCGCCGTTCACGCCGTTCATCGCCGAGACGATCTACCAGAACCTCGTACGCCACGTAGACCCGGCGGCCCCCGAGAGCGTGCATCTCGCACGTTGGCCCGAGGCCGATGCGAGCCTCGTCGACGAGGCGCTGTCGGTCGACATGCAGGTCGTGCGCGATGTGGTCGCGCTCGGCCTGCAGGCGCGCAACGTCAACAAGCTCAAGGTGCGGCAGCCGCTCGGGCGGGTCGAGATCATCCTCGGCAAGCCGCAGCTCTCCGAGCGGGTCGAGCGCTATCGCGAGCTCGTAATGGACGAACTCAATGCGAAGGAGGTGGTGCTGACTCAGGATGCGCACCACGTGAACTTCGCGCTGAAGCCCGACTTCCGGAAGCTCGGGCCGATCTTCGGCGCGCGCGTGCAGCTCGTGAAGAAGGCGCTCGGCGCGGTCGACGCCAAGCTCGTGCGCACCCAGTTGGCCGCGACCGGCACGGTCACACTACCGCTCGACGATGGTACCGAAGCGGTCCTCGACGCCGAGACGGTGGCCGTCGCCGTGACCCCGGCCGAGGGCTGGGTCGCGTCTTCGAGTGCGGTCGGTGTCGTCATCCTCGACGCCACGCTCACGCCGGAGTTGGTCGCCGAAGGCCGCGTGCGCGAGGTGCTGTCGCGCATCCAGGGCTGGCGCAAGGACGCGAACCTCGACTACGTCGCCCGCATCCGCGTCGGCATCGACGGTGACGCCGACCTCATCGCTGCGTGCGCGGGCTTTGCGACGTTCCTCGCGTCCGAGTCGCTCGCGTCCGAGGTGCTGTTCGGCGTGGCCATCGCCGGCGAGAGCCGCGAGTCGGACATCGATGGATTGCCTTTGCGCCTGACACTCGCCCCAGTCTGACGCCTGACATGCGAACCAGCTCGGCGCGATGTTCGGGCTTTGCGCTCCGGGTCGATTCTGCTAGCGTTCGCCCGCTCAGCCCTCGCCCGGTCTGAAATCTCTTCGAAGGTGTTGCATGATCAAGGACTTCCGCTCGACGATCACGATGGTGACGCTGGTTTCCTTCCTCGCGGGGGGCCTCAGCGGCTGCTTCAACACCTATCAGGTCGCCCCGGACGAGTTTGCGAAGCTCCAGGTCTCCGAAGAGATTCCGCTGGCCGTGACCTCGAAGGGTGGCGACAAGGTGCTGGTCGATCGCGACACCAACATCTTCGTGCGCTCGGTCGGTGGCCGCCGTTACCCGGTGACCCCGTTCAACTTCAAGATGACCAACAGCCAGCTCGTCGCCTCGGATCGCGACACGCTCTTGGCGCTCGGCGAGATCGGCAACTACGAAGTCGACCTCTTCTCGGACACCCAGACGATCCTGCTCATCTCGGGCGGCGTCGCACTGGTCGCGGGCCTCATCGTCGTCACGGCGATCACCGCCGGCTCGAAGTCGTTCAGCGAGTAACGCCGCAGCGCCGCTTGCGCTAGACCGAAGCGGATACGAACCTCGGATGAGGTTGTCCGCACGATTGGTTGCCAGGACGGCATGAGCAACACGCGCGAAACGACTGGACCGCTGCCTGTGCGTCGACTCGACGACGACCTCACGCCTTGGCGCACCGCATCCGAGCTGCCCGCAACCGCCCCAGCCGGCGGCCGCGAGGTCGCCGACCTTCCCCCCGCGAAGCGCAAGACCAGCATCTGGTTCGTGCTCACTTGCGTCCTGGTCGGCCTCATCGGTGCTGCCGCCGGCCTCTATGCGGGCATCCCGGGTCTGGTCGAGCGCGCCGGCAAGCGCGCGTTGGTGCGCCTGGAAGACCGCTTCGGGGTGCGCATCGACGCGGCCGAGGTCGCGTGGACCTGGGGTGGCAACATCCGCGCTCGCGGTGTGGTCGTGCGCCTCGCCGATGGGAGAGCCGACGACGAGGTCTTGGCGACGGTCGACACGCTCGAGGTCGACAGCGAGGTCGACTTCTGGGAGCGGCACGTGCGCGTCTTGCGGGTCGCGTTCGAGCACCCGGTGATGAAGGTCACGCGCGACGCGGCCGGTCACTCGAACCTCGATTCGCTGATCGCCGCGGCAAAGAAGCTCGGCGATGCGAAGGCCGGCTCGGGGGTCGGCGGCGGGATAACCATCGCGCCGGAGCTACCGATTGTGGTGATGGATGGCGCGACACTGGCGCTCGACGCGGTGCTTCCGGCGCTGCCGTTCGGGCTGACGTTGCCGGGCAAGGCCACCTTCGAAAACGGCAAGGTGACGTTGCGCCCGACCGGGCCGTCGCCCGATGGGCACGTCGCAACAACGCCATTGCGGGTCGAGGTCGCGTTCGCGTCGACGTCGCTCGATCCAGGGCAGGGCCTCGCGTTCGTCGCCGAAGGACCGCTGAGCGGACCGCCGACCCGGCTCGAGGTGCGGCCCGCCCGTCCGATGCGCTTCTGGCTGCAGGAGCGGGTGCTGGGCGTCGGTGGCATCGCGCTGACGGCCGATGGGATAGAGCTCGGTCCGCTGCAGTTGTCGGTGCCGATCGGCAAGCAGGGAGGTGCGACCGAGGTCGCGGCGGCCGCCTCGTGCGAGAAGGTGATCGTATCGCCTTCACCGACGGAGCTGCTCGCGCGCGTCGTGAGCGCGCTCGGTCCCGATGGTGGCGCGCGTGAGCCTTCGGCCGCGGGCAAGAAGGCGATGGTGACGGCGGCGATCGGGGCGCTCGACGAGGTGAAGCTGGTGAGGCCGGTCGTGTCGGTCACCATCGACGCGGCCGGTCATCACGACTTCGAGGACCTGTTGCCGCCGCTCGGACCGGGGCTCGCGACGTCGCCGCTGGCGACGACCAGTGTCGACTTCGTGCGCGCGCTTACCGACGCGAACCTCGCAGCGAGCGACCGCCTGCTGGCGCGACCGGGCAAGTCGGCCAAGGCCGGGGCTACCGGAACACTGCCGCCGCGACCGCTCTGGGCACGGGTCGCAGCACCGTTCGAGGCGCTCGATAGGATGTCGCGCCGGCGTGTGCCGACGCTCGTGCGGGCGTTCATGCCGCTCGTCCTGAAGCGCCTCGTGGTGGAAAACGGCGAGCTCTTGATCGGGGTGCCGGGCGCGCAGATGACGCTCGCGGGTGTCAGTGTCGATGCGACGCATGTCGGTGAGCTGCGGGAGATCAAGGCGTCGATCGCATCAGTCGACTTCGGCGTGGGCGACAAGCCGAGCCTTTCGGTCGTGGCGCGCCTCGACGGATCGCGGCTGCACTGCGAGGTCAACGCGAGCGCGGTGCCGCTGAGCCTCTTGTCGGCGCTCCAGCCCGAGGAAGTTCCGACCGGGGCAGCGGCGCCGAAGGTCGCGCCGCTGTTGGCTCCGGTCGGCCAGCTGCGCGACATCGCGTTGACCTTCGATGGCGACGTGCAGGGCGTCGCATGGGAGCTCGGAGGCAAGGCGTCGCTCGAGGGCGGGGTCCTCACGCATGCCTCGCTCGCGCAAAATTCGCTGACCGATCTCGCTCTGCAGGTGCAGGGCACGCTGCGCTGGGACGCGACCGCCGGTCGGCTGACGGTGGCCGATGGTGTCGTGCAGTCCCATGGTTTGCTGGTGCATGCGTCGCTCGACATCGCGGATGCGCAGCGTCGGCCGAAAGTGCACGTGCAGCTCGACCTGCCGGAGACGCCGGTGCAGCGCATCGTCGACGCCCTGCCGAAGGGATTTGCGCCACTTTTGCGCGGGCTCCGAATCGAGGGCATGCTGCGCTGGCCGGTGGTCGTCGACCTCGACACCGCGGCCCCCGAGGCGGTGAAGGTCGACTCACGGCCCGAGGGTCGTGGCATCCAGGTCATGACGCTGGGTGACAAGGTCGACTTCGTCGAGCTGCGCGCCTCGCACACTTACTCGATTTTGTTGGCAGACGGGCTGCCGGGTCAGCGCATGGTCGGGCCGGCGACCGGCTCGTGGGTCTCGTTGTCCGACATCACGCCGTACCTGCCGCTCGCGCTGACAACGACCGAAGACGGCACCTTCTACTCGAACGACGGCATCTCGACCCGCGCGATGCTCGAGTCGATCGCCACCAACCTCGAGCGTGGCGCCTTTGTGCGCGGCGGCTCGACGCTCACGCAGCAGCTCGTCAAGAACCTCTATCTCGGCGGCAACAAGACCGTCTCGCGCAAGCTGCAGGAGGTCTTCATCGCCTGGCAGATGGCGCAGCAGCTCAGCAAGGAAGAGGTGATGGCGCTCTACCTGAACACCATCGAGTTCGGGCCGGGCATCTACGGGATCGGCGACGCGGCCTGGCATTGGTTCGGCAAGCGCCCAATCGACCTGACCCTGACCGAGGCGATCATGCTCGCGAGCATCATCCCCGGTCCGCGCCGCTACTACTCGTTCTTCCTGCAGGGCGCGGTGACGCCGCGCTGGCAGCAGTACCTCGAGGCGCTCCTCAAGATCATGGTCGAGCGCGGCAAGATCACCGAACAGGAGTTCCTCGCGGCAGCCCCCTACGTGCCCGCGTTCCGTGGCGCGGGCGGCGGCTATCACGACTCCGAGCCGCCCGCCGACTTCGACGAGATCCCCGAGAACGACGACGGCCACGAAGAGCCCGACTAACGCGCTGGAGGTGCAACGTGTCCGACGCCCCGACGATCTTCTCCCGCATCATCGCGCGCGAGATCCCCGCTACCATCGTATACGAAGACGAACAGTCGTTGGCGTTCAAGGACATGCACGCGGCGGCGCCCTTCCATGTGCTGGTCATCCCCAAGCGTGCGCTCGCGAACATCGACGCGATGAGCGGCGAGGACGCGGCCCTCTTCGGCCACCTCGTGTGGGTGTGCAAGAAGGTCGCGAACGAAGCCGGCTACAACGACTACCGGGTCGTCGCAAACGTCGGCGCCAACGCGGGCCAGACGGTCTTCCATCACCACTTCCACGTGCTCGCGGGTCGCCCCCTCAAGTGGCCACCGGGTTGAAGGATCCGGAAGGTTTCGGCGGAAGTGCGTTTGTCTCTGGGCCGTGCTAGCACCGGCCCGCGCGTGCCCAAGGAACGCACGTCTTCGCAAGGAGTGACTCAATGTCGAATACGCCCGAAATCATCGCCGACGACGTGGTCGTCACCATCGAGTACACGCTGAAGAACGCGGGCGGAGAGGTGCTCGACAGCTCCACCGGCGACGAGCCGCTGACCTACCTGCACGGCTACGAGAACATCGTTCCGGGTCTCGAGGCCGCGCTGACGGGCAAAAAGAAGGGTGACGTCGTCACGATCGCGGTGCCCCCGGAAGAGGGCTACGGCGTGCGCGATCCGGCCGCCGTGCGCGAGCTCGAGCGCGACGCGTTCCCGCCCGATGCCGACCTGCGCCCGGGCATCCAGTTCGTCGCCGAGCTCGAAGACGGCGAGCACATGCCGATGTGGGTCGTCGCGGTCGACGACACGCACGTGCACATCGACATGAATCACCCGCTGGCCGGCGAGACGCTGCACTTCGAAGTCACCGTCATCGACCTGCGCGAGGCGGGCGCTGGCGAGCTCCAGCACGGCCACCCGCACGGCCGCGACGGACACGACCATCACCATCATTGATGCAGGTGATCGATGTGGGCTCTCGCGCTCGTAGCGTGCCTTCTAGGGGCCTCAGAAGTGGAGACACTGCCGGGCACTCCGAAGGCGCTCGGCGCGACGACCCTCGTCGCCGCGGGTGAAGATGGTGTGCTCGGGGTCCTGGTGCAGGGCGCGAGCCTCGTCACATGGGACCTCGAGAGCGGCAAGCGCAAGCTCGCCGCGCGCCTGCCGGCCGAGCGCTGGCACACGCTCAGCCTCGGGCCGCGTACGTCCGGCGAGTCCGAGCGGGTCGTGGTCGCGGCCGACGATCGCATCGTGCTCGTGCACCTGCGCACCGGGCGGCTCATCGGCGACTGGAAGGTGCCACACATGCACCTCGCTGCCCGCGACATCGCGTGGTCGCACGACGGCACGCGAGTTGGACTCATCGGCTGGGAGCTGCCCGGCCTGCTCTCGCAAAGCAACGACGTCGGCAGCCCAGTCCTGTGGGTCGACGCGGAGACGGGCACGGTGGTGTCGCAGCTGCGCCTGCCGGAGATGGCCGAGCAGGTCCAGGGCATGACCGCGCTCGGCGATGGGCGCAGTGTCGCCATAGGCACGCCCAAGCGCGTGATCGTCCTGGGCCCGGGGGTGAGCGACGCGCGCACGATCGGCGTCGAGAACCAGGGCGTAGTCGGTGCTACCAAGGACGGCATCGTCGTCATCAAGCGCGGTCTCCTGGTCGTCATCGACCCGGCTTCGGGCAAGACCGCGAAGGAGCTGTCGCGGGTGCGCGCGCCGGTCGACCTGACCACCGAGCTGCGCATGCTGGCCGGCGGTCGTTGGGCGGTCGCGACGAGCAAAGGCGCGGTCATGGCTATCGACATCGCGCGCGGTCGCGTCATCACGTTCGCGGCCACGGCACTCGGGGCGGGCTCGGTCGTGGTGCCGAGCAACGACGGCGTCATCGTGCTGGGTCGCAAGGTGCTGCGCCTCGACCTCACGTCGAGCGTGCCGGCGGCGCTGATGCTCGACAAGATCTGCGTGCGCGGCGACTGCAAGAGCGGCGATGGCGTGCTGCTCGACCTGGTCACGACGCGCCAATACAGCGGCGCCTTTCGCGGCGGCGAGCCGAGCGGGCAGGGGATCCTGCGCTACGAAGACGGCGCCATCTACACCGGGCCGTTCGTACGCGGGAAGCCGCATGGCCTCGGACGCGTGCTCAATCCGGCCGGTGACGAGCGCAACGTCAAGGCGGTCAACGGCGAGCTCAGCGACGCGCGCTGAGCTTGATCCGCGAAGCGAGCCGTGCGCGCGACGCGAGTCACTTCAGGACGAGCGCCAGGAACGCGTCGTCCTCGAAGCGGGGATGACCCGAGCCGAAGCGCACGATCACGAGGTGCTGCGACGGGATCACATACAGGCGGTTGTCGTTGTAGCCGACCGCGGCGACGAGATCATCGGGCCCGCCGGGCAGGAGGATCGGGCCCTTCGAGGCGAAGCGTCCTTGTAGGACGGGCGGCAGCAAGAGCTCTTTGGCGGGGCGGTTGAGCCACATGCCGAGACCATAGGCCGGCATCGCAGCGGTCCCTTTGAAGCACGCACCGAGCGCGCCGGCCGGCAGGATCCGCTGGCCGCGAAAGACCCCATCGTCGCGCAGCAGCATGCCGAAGCGAGCCCAGCTCCGCGCGGTCACATAGGCGCCGAAGGACCACCACGCGTGCCCGGTCGGGTCGCGCAGCCAGGCGGTCTGACGTGCGCCGATCGGCGCGAGGATACGCCGCTCCAGGTAGTCGACCGGGTCTTCGCCGACTGCCCGGCGCAGCATCAGCGAGAACATCACGAACGGGCTGGCCGCATAGCGGAAGCGCTCGCCCGCCGAATAGACGGCGGTAATCTCGCGCAGCGACCAGGCCTCCTTGTCGCGCACCTGCGGCCGCGCCCTGAGCATGTCGCTCGTCAGGATCGGCCCCGACTCCGAGAGGCCGCTGGTCAATGACAACAAGTCCCGAACGGTCAGCGGCGCCCGCCGATCGCCGGCCGGGATCTCGGGCAGGGTCGCGCCCAAGGTCGCGTCGAGCCCGAGCTTGCCGTCGGCCTCAGCCGCCAGTGCCAGCGCGCACGTGAACGTCTTGGTGCCGGACCAGACGTGGTGCGCGCGGTCCTGCTCGAAGCCGTTCTCCGTGTCTTCGAAGAGGATTGTGTTGTCCTTTACCACGAGGAACGCGAGGCCCTTGTGCTTGCGCGAGTACTCAGCGGCTGCACGATAATGCTGCGGGTCGCGCGGCGCCGGGTCCCAGCCGCCGCCATCCGGCAACAAGCCCGCAGGCCCCGCGACGTCCTCGGGCAGCGCCAGCGCGCGCGCGGCGAGTGCGGCCACCAGCGTGAAGGCGAACGCCAAGGCGAAAGAAGGGTGCTTGGTCATGGCCGCTGAGCCTACCCGGTGTCGCGTGTCTCGGCGACAACGCGCGCCTCGGCGCGCAAAGCAGTTGACCCGTGAGGCTCCTTTGACCCAGGCTTCGCGGCGCGGGGCTCTGCGTTTTGTCAGGCGCGCCCCTTGAGAAGGGGTTCGCATGAATGGATCGTTGAGCGGACGGCTTCTCGGGACTCTCGTTCATGGCGCAATCGCCTTCGTCTTCATCGGCTGCGGCGACGGCGGCACCAAGCAGCGCCCGCTGGGCGCCACGTGCGAGACCGCGAGCGAGTGCGAGTCGGGCCTGTGCGCCGAGAACAAGTGCGTCGATCCCGAAGGTGACGAGGACGAGGACGGCCTGTCCAACGCGCTCGAGGTGGAGCTCGGCACCAACCCATTCGACGCCGACACCGACGGCGACGGCAGCCGCGACGCGGACGAGCTGGCGGCCGACTTCTCACCGAAGGACAGCGACGGCGACGGCAAGCAGGACGCGGTCGAGAGCGCCAAGGACGACACCGATCGCGACTGCATCGTCGACCAGCTCGACAAGCGCAATACGACCGCCGATGGCGCCACCTCCGAGCGCCTCGGCGAGCTGTGCCCGCCCAAGGTCGGCGTGTGCGGCGCGGCCGGCGCGGCGCTGCGCGTGATGTGCCCCAACGGCCTCGAGACGCCGGTCTGCGACTTCGCGGATGTGCCCGACTACGAGGCGAGCGAGACCTCGTGCGACGCCGCTGACAACGACTGCGACGGGACCGTCGACGAAGGCTGCGACCCGCTGACGGTCGGGCTCATCGGTCACTGGAAGCTCGACAACGATGGTCAGGACTCGGGTCCTTATAGCGATCACGGCACCGTCACGGGCGCCGTCGGCACCGCCGACCGCTTTGGTAACGCGTTGAAAGCAATACGCTTCTCTTCTGCCGGCCAGCGCGTGGTGGTGCCGGTGACCCATCATCCCAAGGGCGACATCGCCGGATCGTACTCGGTGTGGGTGCGCCCCGACCGCGGCGCCGACGCCAACCTCGGCGTGTTCTCGTTCGGCGAGGTGCTCGAAAAGAACCGCCGCAGCGGCCTGGTGCTGCGCGGTGATCGCCACTGCGCCGAGTACGTCGCCGAAGAGAACGACGCCGCCAGCGACGTCGTGTGTGCCCCGGCCGGCCACTGGACCCACGTCGTCATCATCAAGAGCGGGCGTGACGTCACGTTCTACCTCGATGGCCGCAAGCACAGCGTCGAGCAGCTCGCGGCGGGCCAGAACCTGGTCGCGACCGCGCTGGTCATCGGCATGTCGAAGGACCTCGGCAACGACGAGATCTATGAGCCGTTCTTCGGCGCCATCGATGACCTCTGGGCCTGGGACCGTGCGATCAGCGAGACCGAGGTCCAGTTGCTGTTCGCCGCGGACGGCTGGGCGACCGCCGGCAGCGAAGACAACCCGGCCCAGAGCTGCCTGCACGTGCGCGACGCTGGCCGCGGAGCCGACGGTGCCGCGACCTTGCCGGCGACCGGCAGCTTCACGCTCGATGTCGATGGCGACGGCCCGCGTGCGCCGTTCGACGCGTACTGCGACATGGACCTCGACGGGGGCGGCTGGACCCTCGCGTGGGTCTACGGCTTCACCGACTTCGCGGCGTTCGACGCGGCTGACAACGCCGTCACGCCGATCCCGTCGTGGCCCGTGAACGCTGCTACGGTGCCAGTCTCGACGACCGCGCCGACCTCGCCCGCGACGCCGGGTGCTATCGACTGGTCGATCTGGAAGCAGCTCGGCCGCTCGTTCGCGGTCGTCTCCGACATCAACAACGGCATCGCGTGCGAGCCGGGTGCAGGCAGCTTGAGCGACGGTCTCGACGGCTGGCTCGACTGCCGAACGGTCGTCGAGGTGAGCGAGACATGCCCGGACGTGGTGCCCAGCGGCGTCTACTTCAGCCGCCTCGGACCCGCCTTGTACGCGCAGGATCTCTACTACTACTTCGAAGGCAGCGAGTCCGAGAACTGGCCGACCCACGACGCGTGCGGCGTCAACTCGCCGACCTACTCGGGCCACCCGGAGCAGGCTCATGGCGCTGTCTACCTGCGCGAGACCAACCGCCAGGTGCAGTGGCCGACCCAGTGCGACTACGTCAGCGGGCTCCAGCGCAAGACCGGCGTGCGCAAGATCGATCCGGACGGCTTTGGCGGCCTGCCGGCCTTCGAGGTGAACTGCGACTTCGACCTCGAACGTGGCGGCTGGACCGAGCTGTCGGACGCGATGCGCGCGTCAGTCGACGCCCGCGACGGCGTGGCGCGCGAGTTCCTGTTCACCGACGGCGATGCGTTCTATCGCTCGCCGAGTGTGGTCGGCACCTGGACCAAGACCTACAGCGAGGCGACCGGGCGCTGGCTCTACTCAGGCGCGGATGGCGACGGCGCGGCCGAGTGCACAGGCGGCGGCGCCGGGTCGAGCGGCGTCGGCTGCGTCGACGCCGGCTTCTCGCTGGCCGCGGAATCGGCGTTGAGCGGCGGCGCGGTCGACCTGTGCCAGGCCAAACCTGACGCGTTCGGCAACGGCGCGACGTGCGACGCGGCCAAGGTTTGGGTGCGCGAGAACGCGTGCGCGCCCGACGCCGGCAGCCTGCTCGGCGACGGCGAACTCGATGTAGTCGCGGCCTCAGAGGGCAGCTGGGAGTCGCCTTGCTGGTATGCGTGGGGCCCCGGCGGTTGGCTCGACACCTTCTCGGTCGACGCGAACGACGCGCCACCGGGCGGCTCGCCGCCGTCCCTGAGGGTCACCAACCCGACGCTCGGCAACGACATCTTCGCGATCGAACTCGGCCAGCAACAGCTCACGTTCATCGCTGGCCGCTCCTACACGTTGTCGTTCTGGGCCAAGGCCGGCGCCGTCCGCACGCTGCGCGCGTTCGTGCAGTCGGTTGGCCTCGTGCGCGTGACCCACGAGGACGTCGCGCTCACGACCGAGTGGACCCACTACGAGGTGAACTTCAACGCGACCACCACCATGTGGAACGCGATGATCAACATCCAGCTCGGCGAGGTTTCGACCGCGGCGGTGTGGCTCGACGGGTTCCTGCTTGTTGAGAACGCTGGTAATTGAGGCGGGCTGTGCCCGTCTAATTGACACGCCGCGTCATACGTGGAAATCCGGGCCTCCAATGGAGGCAAGCATGCTGGCACTCGAGAAGACCAAGGCCGGGATCATGACCATTCCGGCGCTCCAGGACGTGATGAGGCGCGCGGTCAACCTGCGCTCGGACCTCCTCGACAAGCTCGATCAGCAGATGGAGAGCGTGGCGAGGCGCCTGAACCTCGCGACCCGTCGCGAGATGAAGACGCTGCGCCGCCAGATCCGCGAACTCGAGAACCAGGTGCAGGGGCTCGAAGGCCAGCTCACGTCGGAGCGGCAGCGGGCCGAGCGCGCCGAAGGCTCGCTGGGCGAAGCGCTAAAGGCCACGCGTGAGGCCGATGCGAAGGGGCGCAAGGCGCTCGAAGCCGCGAGCGCGAAGCCCGAGCCCAAGGCCGAAGCGAAGCCCGAGCCCAAG